>Ga0315281_10002794_pt1 | contig 25835 bp, 27 predicted proteins | sample YL17G07_0_MG_FD_204540 | JGI IMG/M metagenome (GOLD analysis project Ga0315281, IMG submission 204540) | Sediment microbial communities from Yellowstone Lake, YNP, Wyoming, USA - YL17G07_0 | ecosystem: Environmental > Aquatic > Freshwater > Lake > Sediment | place: USA: Wyoming | collected... | reverse complement strand
CGATTCCAGGCATGGCCGTGCGCATCTCGCCCGCCTCGGCGCCGCCGCGGGTCACCGGCGTGCCCCAGGCCGGCACCGGGCCCTCGATGGTAACCGGCAAGAGGCGCTTTCGCACCAGGCCGCGATAGCGCGTGCGGGCGGTCAATTCCTGGCCGACATAGCAGCCCTTGTCCCAGCCGATGCCGTTCAACGCGTCGAAACCGTTTTCGAGCAGGATCGCCTTTTCGACCGGCAGGTCGCGGCTGCCGTCGGGAACCCCCAACGACAGGCGTAGGCGCTCGTAGTCCTCAAGGGTGCCGGGTCGCAAACCGAGCCCGGCCAGGGCGGCCGTGGGGTCCGCGCGCGGCAGAATGGCGCGCAGGCCGAGTGCTGGGCGACGGGGATCGATATAGACGACACCGCCGTTGTGCCCCTGGGCAGCACCCGGACCACCGGCAAGCTGGAAAGCTTCGGCGGCGCCCGGACCGAAAATCAGCGCCACGGCCCAGTTGTCGGAGCCATCGGCAAGCGTGACCTTGGCCCGCAAGCGATAGCGGGTGAGGCGGGACAGGAGATCGGCGCGGCGCGGGGCCTCGCAATCGAGGGCAATGGCGCCGGCGATCTCGAGCATGAAGAAATCGTGCAGGTAGCGGCCCTGTGGCGTCAGCAGGGCGGCATAAACGGCGCGCGTGGGCGTCACCGCCTCGACATCGTTGCTCACCAGACCTTGCAGGAACGAGCGCGCATCGGCGCCGCCGACCATTAACACGGCCCGGCCTTCGGCAAGGATATAGCGAGTTTCGGTCAAGGGATTGAGTGCCCGCGGTCGGTTTCAAGTCTAGGATCAGGAAAAGCGGTTCCTAAGGCAAGGGGGCGGTCTTGCCCGCCGCGAGGCCCAAGGCTAAGAGAACGTCGTCCAACAGGGAGCCCGACCGTGGCGCAGCGCTATGACTTGATCGTGAAGGGCGGCATGGCCGTGACGCCGAACGGCATCGGCGAGGCCGACCTGGCCATTGCCGGCGGGCGCATCGTGGCCCTGGGGCGGGTCGAGGGCGACGCCGCCCAGATATTGGACGCGAGCGGCCTGCATGTCCTGCCCGGCGTCATCGACAGCCAGGTGCATTTCCGCGAACCGGGCAACGAGCACAAAGAGGATCTTGCCACCGGCACGGCGGCGGCCGTGTTGGGCGGCGTCACGGCGGTGTTCGAGATGCCGAATACCAAACCCAGCACGACCACGGCTGAGTTGCTGGCCGACAAGCTGCGCCGGGCGCAGGGTCGGGTCTGGTGCGATATCGCCTTCTACGTCGGCGCCACGGCGGAGAACGCCGACCAGTTGGGCGAGCTGGAGCGGCTGCCGGGTTGCGCCGGAATCAAGGTGTTCATGGGCAGTTCGACCGGCACGTTGCTGGTCGCCGAGGACGACGTGCTTGAGCGTGTGCTGCGAAGCGGGCGCCGGCGTGTTGCCATCCATGCCGAGGACGAGCCACGTATGCTTGAACGTGTGGCGTTGCGCGAAGGTGGCGATGTTGCTCGCCATCCCGATTGGCGCGATGTGGAGACGGCGCTGCGGGCGACACAGCGCCTGCTGACCTTGGCGCAACGGACCCAACGGCGCGTGCATGTGCTGCATGTGACGACGGCCGAGGAAATGGAGTTGCTGGCCGCGCACAAGGATCTGGCGACGGTCGAGGTGACGCCACAGCATCTGACGCTGGTGGCGCCGGAGTGCTATCGGCGTCTCGGCACGCTGGCTCAGATGAACCCACCCATTCGCGAGGAACGCCACCGCGCGGCGCTGTGGCGCGCGATCGAGCAGGGGGTGGTCGACGTGATCGGTTCCGACCATGCGCCCCATACGCGCGAGGAAAAGGCCAAGCCCTATCCGCAAAGCCCCTCGGGCATGCCAGGCGTGCAGACGCTGTTGCCGATCCTGCTCGATCATTGCGCGGCCGGGCGGCTGAGCTTGTCGCGGTTGGTGGACCTGACCAGCGCCGGGCCTGCGCGTATCTTCGGCCTGGTGGGCAAGGGCCGTCTTGCCGTCGGCTACGATGGCGACCTGACCATCGTCGATCTGAAGGCCAAGCGCACCATCCGTCAGGAGATGATGGCTAGCCGCTGCGGCTGGACGCCCTTCGACGGCCTCAATGTGACGGGCTGGCCCAAGGCGACGGTGATCCGCGGCCAGGTGGTCATGAGCGACGACGAGCGGCAAGGATTGCCTAGTGGCCAGCCACTGCGCTTTTTCGAGGGGCGGTAAGGGCCCGACCCGCCGCCATCAGGGCATCAAGAAACAAGCAACCAATCTGGTATAGTTATTGCTTGGTTCCCGGGATGGGAGTTCGTGCCATGAGTGCGTGCGTTATCGGCTGGAGTCACGGCAGGTTCGGCCGCCAGGAGGGCGAAGACGTGGAATCGCTGCTGGGCGCGGCGGCGGTGGCGGCGCTGGCCGACGCCGGTGTTGGCGCCGAAGAGGTGGACGAGGTCTTCATCGGTCACTTCAACGGCGGCTTCTCGGCCCAGGATTTTCCCTCGTCCCTGGTGATGCAGGCTTTGCCGGCGCTGCGTTTCAAGCCAGCGACGCGGGTCGAGAACGCCTGTGCCACGGGGAGCGCCGCCGTTTACGCCGGCATGAGAAGCATCGCCGCGCGCCAGGCGCGTTTCGTCTTGGTGGTCGGCGTCGAGAAGATGACCGACACGCCGGGGCCCGAGATCGGCGCCAATCTCTTGAAGGCAAGTTACGTCAAGGAGGAGGTCGCCATTGAGGGCGGCTTCGCCGGCGTCTTCGGGCGCATCGCGCAGCAGTATTTCCAGCGCCACGGCGATCAATCGGAGGCGCTGGCGCGGATCGCCGCCAAGAACCATCGCAACGGGGTCGCCAATCCGTTGGCGCAAATACGCAAGGACTTGGGCTATGAGTTCTGTCGCACGGTGTCGGAGAAGAACCCGATCGTGGCCGGCCCGCTGAAGCGCACCGATTGCAGCCCGGTTTCGGACGGGGCGGCGGCGCTGGTGCTAACGGATATGGAAACAGCGCTGACCCGCAAGAAGGCGGTGTGGTTGCGTGGGACGGCGCAGGTGAACGACTTCCTGCCCATGAGCAAGCGCGACGTGACCCTTTTTGAGGGCGCGGCGCAGGCCTGGCAGCTGGCCCTGGCGGCGGCCGGGCTCCGCCTCGACGATCTCGATCTGGTCGAGACGCATGACTGTTTCACCATCGCCGAGCTGATCGAATACGAGGCCATGGGCCTGACGCCACGCGGCCAAGGCGCGCGCGCCATCCTGGAAGGCTGGACGGACAAGGATGGGCGCCTGCCGGTCAATCCGTCGGGGGGCTTGAAGGCCAAGGGGCACCCCATCGGCGCCACCGGCGTTTCCATGCATGTGCTGGCGGCGATGCAGGTGACGGGGCAGGCGGGCTTGATGCAGGTCAAGGGTGCGCGGCTGGCCGGATTGTTCAACATGGGCGGCGCCGCGGTGGCGAATTACGTTTCCATCCTCGAACCGCTTCGGGCCTGAGCGGAACAAATGGCGGAGTAGATCAATGTTCAAGGCTGTGGTTCTGAGCGAAAAAGACGGCAAGGTCGAAAACGCCATCGAGACGCTGGACGAGAGCGCCTTGCCGGCCGGCGAGGTGACGGTGGCGGTGCAGTATTCGGGCCTCAACTACAAGGACGGCATGATCCTGCGCGGCCTGGGCCGGCTGGTGCGCAAATACCCGCATGTGCCGGGCATCGATTTCGCCGGTATCGTGGAGGCCTCGCAGGCGCCGGCTTGGAAGGTGGGCGAGGCGGTGGTCCTGACCGGCTGGCGCGTGGGCGAGGCGCATTGGGGCGGCTTTGCCCAGAAGGCGCGGGTCAAGGGCGATTGGCTGGTACGATTGCCCCAGGGCATGACGGCGCGCCGGGCCATGGGCATCGGTACGGCGGGATTGACGGCCATGCTGGCGCTGATGGCGCTGGAGGAACACGGGCTGAAGCCCGACCACGGCGACGTCCTGGTGACGGGCGCGGCCGGCGGGCTGGGCAGCGTGGCGACGGCGATCCTGGCCAAGCGCGGCTACCGCGTGGTGGCCTCGACCGGTCGGAGCGAAACGCACGACTATCTGCGCCGGCTGGGCGCCGCCGAGATCATCGATCGCGCCAGCATCGCCACGCCCAGCGGCAAGCCGCTCGACCCCGAGCGCTGGGCCGGGTGCATCGATTCGGTGGGGGGCGCGACGCTGGCGACCGTTCTGTCGGCGATAAAATACGGACAGTCGGTGGCCTCCTGCGGGCTTGCCGGCGGCACCAAGCTCGAGACGACGGTGCTGCCGTTCCTGCTGCGGGGCGTCAACATCCTGGGCATCGATTCGGTCATGTGTCCGGCGGCGCGGCGGGTCGAGGCCTGGCGCCGACTGGCCGGCGAACTGCCGGGCGAACTTCTCGACGCCATGATCGAGCCGGCAACGCTGCGCGATCTGCCGCGATTGGCCGGCGAGATCCTGGCCGGCCAGGTGCGCGGCCGGGTGGTCGTGGACGTCAATGCGTGACGAGACATAGGAGACAACGGATGACGACGAAAATGTTGCCCGGCGGCGCGTTCGCCCTGCTGGTTCTGGTAGCGGTGAGCGGTTGCACGTCGCGCGGCGGCAATCCGACCGGCCTCGCGGGCCAGATTGGCAATTTCGGCTATAGCGAAACGGAGATCCTGGAGCGCGACTGGATCACCAGGGACGAATTGCCGCCGCCGGCCCCGATTTACTGTTACCGGACCTTGGGCGAAGCGACCTGCGTGCGCCAGGCGATCGAAGGCGATGAAAGCCGGTTGGTTGGCGCCTATCGGGCGAAAAAGTAGTGACCGTTACAGCCGCCCGACCGAAACGGCGCCCGAGCGCTCAACCGACTTCACGACCAGATTGACCAACCCCGGCTCGCTCTGCTCGGCCAAAGTGACGATGATCTGGTCGCCGGGGCGCAGCAATTCATCGGCCGCCGCGAAATAGGGGTTTGTCTCCAACCCGGTATGGCCGCCGAGAAGAGCCGGCAGCGAATCGCCGGTGCGGTAATGCCACAGGGTGAAACCGTTGGCATAGGCAAGCACACTCAAATCGTGCGAGCGAAAGGCCATGACCCAATGGTGTTGCAAAAAATAAATGGCCACGGCTTGCAATAAATAAATGGCCACGGATTCGGGGCGGCGAGTCTCTATCGCGTTGATCTAACGGCCTAAGTAGGCGCCGGCCCAGGGTCCTTAGTGTTGCCGCAATCGAAGGCGACTAAGGACCCTCGGTGGGCCATCTAAGTGGTTGAAAAGGCCGGATACCGATTCGAGCCGGGGCGGATTGCGGCAAGGATTGCGGCAAGGATTGCGGCAAAGCCGCCGGAGGTTTAGCCGATGAGGCTCTTTAGTAATCGCATTGTCTCATCGAACGTGGCGTCCAGGTCCGCCTGATCGCCCCATGGCCCGACGAAATTCTGGCGTTCCGGCATCCCATAGGTTTGACGAATCGCTGCGAGCGTCTCTGGCCGCTCAGTTCCAGTGTAGCGCCGCCAGTTATCGTAGCTCGCGCGCGTGTTGCTATAGAACGTCGTAATGACGTGGGCGAGTTCGGCCGCCGTAGCCGCTCGATTCCGTTTGTCAAAGTCCCTCCACCAGCACTCCGCTCGATGGATCGCGATCGCCAGTAACTCGGCGTCTATGGACGGCAGCACAAAGGACTTATCTTTTGGCTCACCCTTTCCCGTGATCAACCACTCCATCCTGGTGCCGGTCTTCATGGCCACATGGAGCAGCGCCGATTGAGGCGCAGTGCCGCGCCTTTTCCACGTGGCGACTGTTGGCCGGGGGACGCCGACGAACTTTGCAAGCTCCGCGTCTGTCTTTGACCGAGTGGCTTGCTTCAAGCGGTTGACCATGCCGGCGGGTTCGCTGGCAGGTGTTTCATTTTGACGTTGACGACGTTTCATATTGAAACTATCCTGGAGTCCGCTCGCACCGGAGTTTTATATGGTTTCATCCTGCAAGCGTGAGAATGCCCCCATGGAGGCCGGTGGTAAAGACCTCTATTTGCGGGTTCGGGCCGGGTTCGTTGTCCGTGGCTTGACTCTCAATCGGTGGTGCCAGTCCGCGCAGGTCAGCCGACAATACGCGCGCACCTGTCTTCTCGGTGTCGCGAACGGTCCTTCCGCCCAGCGGCTCCGCAATCGGTTGGTCAGAGCGAGCATCGCCGCATGAGCCTCACTACACCAGGATGGTTGTCGGTAGGCGATATTGCCGTGCTTCTAGAAGTGCCGGAGCGGACAGCCCGGTATGGCATCGAGCGCTGGCATAGCGGACATGCTTGGCGCGGCGCCCAGGTCCGCACCTGTCGAGTTCAATCACGTGGTGGGATGGCAGGTCTCCACTACCAAGTCTCTCTCGACAGCCTTCCCCTCGATCTTCAATTCAAATGGCGCGCGGAGCACGGCGGCGGCGAGATAGCGCCGATCGTTGGCCCGCCCGTTCCCGTCGTCTACAAGAGTGCCGGCGCGGGCCTGTCGCCACGATGGGAACGGCTGATCGAGATGATCGGGCCGGCGCTGGCGCACCCGTCGGGTTCCAAGGCTCGCGGGCTCGCCATCGCCGACATCGCCTCCCGCTCCGGCAAGAGTCCCCGTTCGATCCGGCGCTTCATCCGCCGGTATGAGGCGTCGGGGCTCAAGGGCCTCCAACGGCTTCCGAAGAGCGACACCGGCCGGCGGCGCGTGGTGATTTCCCGCCTCTGGGACGCGCTCCCAATCCCCCTTCAAACCCAGTTTGACATCCGTTCGAAGCTCGTTCGAAACATCCGCTCCCTATGGGCCGCCGATCTGCCTGGCACCAACAAGATCGCGCGGGCCGCCAGAACCACGTTGATCGATCTTACGAGGGCGGCCGGCATCGATCCCACGGAATACGAACTGATGCGGCTGTGCTGTGTCCCCCGATCCCTCGTCGAACGCGAACGCCCCTATCACATTATCGCGGTCAAGGATCGGGACGCGCGGCGCTGGGCGGACGAGTATGTGCCGCGCGTGTCGCGGTCGCGCGCCGGGCTGCTGCCGATGGAGGTTCTGTGCGGCGACGTGCATCCGATCGACATCCTGGTTGAACGGTCCGACGGATCGATCGCCACGCCCCGCGCCATCGCCTGGCATGACCTGGCGACAAACCGCGGTTTCATCAGCACCATTATTCTGGGCAAGGGCGAAGGCGTGCGGCGCGAGCATGTCGTCGCTTCGTTCATCGAGATGGTCGGGGCGTGGGGAATGCCCAAGCATCTCTATCTGGACAACGGGTCGGAGTACTCCTGGACCGACTTCATTGAACCCGCGTTGCGCCTCGTCGACACCGTCCGCCGGCTATCCGAAGACCCTGCCGCATCGCAATTGATAGCCGAGGGGCGCCGGTCGATGGTCATTCGGGCCAAGCCCTACAACGCGCAGGCCAAGGCCATCGAGGGCTTGTTTGGGGTGCTGGAGGGCGGCTACTTCCGTCTTATCCCCGGCTGGATCGGCGGCGATCGCATGAAGAAGAAGACGGCCAACCTCGGCCGGGCCGCCAAACCCTTCCCGGGCACGCTGGCTCAGTTCCGCGAAGCGATCGCGGTGGCTCTCGCCGACTATCACGCCACGCCGCAGCCGGGGCTTGGCGGCAAGTCGCCCGACCAGACCTATGCCGAGGCGCTGGCGGCCGGATGGAAAATATATGGGTTCGACCGGTCGGAACTCCTAATGGTCTTCGCGCGCGAGATGATCCGCACGGTGTGCAAGGGCGTGGTCCGAATCAATGGCGCGGATTACGAGCATGAAGGACTGGACACGTTGACCGGCTGCGCCGTCACGGCGCGCGTCCCCCTGCTCGGCGACGGCTCGCTCGTCACCGCGAAGCTGCCCAATGGCGCCACCGTCGCACTGCAACGGTGCCCCACATTCGGCGTGATCGATTCGAGCGGCGCCCGCTACCAGGAAGAACGCGAGTCCCGCCTCAATAGGAATATCACCAAGATGAAGCGCGACATCGACCCGATCGACACCATCGACGTGATGTCGCGCAACGCCGCGCTGACCCCGCCGCCGCCCGCGCCGCAACCCGCCGCGATCGTGCGTATCGACGACGACGACGTACGCGCGGCGGCCGAGGCCATGGCCGCGCTGCCGTCGGCGAAGGCCGAGCCCACCGGCAACCGGGTCGCCGCCTTGTTGCGAGCCGACTCCCGGCGCCGCCGGGGAGGCGACCGATGAACGACGTGGTCGATCTCGCGGCCCGCCGGCGGCCGAAAAAGGATGGGCTCGCCTATACCCCGACGTTCGAATCGATCTCGGTGCTGCTGGAGAAGACCTGCCGCATGCCCCAGCTCGGCATCGGACTGATCGTGGGAACGCCGGGGGTCGGCAAGACGACGGCCCTACGCGCTCACGCGAACAGCCGATTGCGCATCCTCTGCACGATGTCCAAGACGGCGGGCAGTCTGCGCTACGGCCTGGCGGAATTGTGTCAAGCCTTCAGTCCCGAAACCTTGCCGTTGCGCGCCGACCAGCTCCGCGATCGGTTGTGGCAGCATCTCCAATTACTGAGGGACAGGCGCCTCGATGGCGGCGACGTTCTGGTGATGATCGACGAGGCCCAGTTCATGGGCGACGACATGCTTCACATGATCCGCTCGCTGTGGGATCGCGTGACTATCCGCGCCGAACCCTGCATCCCCCTTGTGCTCGCGGGCAACCCCTCGGTCCGAACCCGTTTGACCAAGAAGGGCTTCGAACAGATTCATTCGCGGCTCGGTCTCACGCTCCACCTCAAGGCGCCCGAGCCGGGCGACGTTGCCGAAATCTGCCGGCTTCACCGAGTGGCCGGCGCGCGCGCCGTCGAGCGATTGGAAAGGCTGGCGGCGGTGGGCGGGTTGCGCACCGTGGTCCGGGTCATCGCCCTGGCGCGCGACGGAATCGGCGCGGCCGGCCCGATCGGGCCGTCGGACATCGAGGCCGCGGCCGAGATGCTTAGTCTTCCCCTTCGCTGAGGGAGTCGCTCATGGTCCTGTCGCGCAAGAAATTGGGCCTGCTGCATGTCGCCAAGAAACGCCTTTGCCTGAGCGACGAGGACTATCGCGCCATATTGAAGCAGGTCGCCGGCGTCGAGAGCGGGCGCGACCTGGACCCGGCCGGGTTCGACCTGGTCATGTATCAATTCGACCGGCTCGGGTTCCGCAGCGATTGGCTCGCCCGCAACCTCGGCAACCGGCCCGGCATGGCCTCGCCCCAGCAGGTCGCCAAGATGCGCCTGCTGTGGAGCGATTACACCCTGGGCGAGGGAACGGACGCCAGCCTCGACAAGTGGATCGAGCGGAAGTTCAAGGTCAGCTCGATTCGATTCCTGACCGACAGCGCGGCGCATCGCGCCGTCGGCGGCCTTCACGCCATGGTAACGAGGAAGCGACAGCGGATGATCGAAGATGGCCAGTGCGCGTAACCACGAGGCCGAGATTCGGCGCTTCATAGAGTACGCGCCGAAGGCGGCCACCTATAGCGAGCTGGAGGCACAACTCCGGGAGCGGTTCGGGGACCGGGCCTGGTCGCGCGCCGACATCGTCAAATATTGCCGTCGCGGCCGGCTCACCCGCCGGTCGCCGATCGAGACCGACCCGGACCTTCAATCCTTCATCGAGGAACGCCTATGGCGCCTCACGCTCGACGAGCTGGTCATCGAGTGCCGGCGGCGGTTCGGCCGGACCCCGTCCAGGACCGCTATCAGCCGCCATGCCCACCGGGTCGCGGCCCGTTTGGACCTCTGAAAGCCGACTCTCGGGCTTCCTCGGTGCCCGGGCAGGCCATTTGCCGGGTTTTCAAACGGGGTTTTAACGGCCGAGTCGGTTTCGCCCCTAGCCGAGCCCGCCCTCGGCCCCTCTCGCGCGTCCTTGGGCATCCTGGGGCGATTCTCGGGTTGACCCCGCCGGGCCGCTTCCCTTGGCCCCGCCGGACCTATATCATTCAAATCGGGCGTAGCAACCCAGAGAGGCGGTGAGCACCGCCAGGCGCTTCGGCGCCGGAGGTGCTTTCTTTTTTCCCGCCGGTCCGTCGGGCCGGGAGGTCGCGGCACATGTCCAAGGGGGCGACCCCTAAAAGCCGTGGCGCCGCTCCTCTTTGCGGTTGCTAACTCCCGGCCTGCCCCGATCGGGGCCGGTCTGCCGTAGCAAGCAGAAAGAGGAGTCCACCATGTTTTACTTCATCGACGAGCATCTACAAGACAACCCATCCGACGTGATTCAGACCACGGCCGACGTGGTCCGCCTGCTTCGCACCCTGATGACCGACGATCGCGGGGAGCTGCAACTGGACGGCCGCGAGCTGAGCGGGATGAATACGTTACTCCGCGCCATCGAGAGTACGTTGGTCGGCACCGACAAGCTGGTCGTCGAGCGTATCTGCGAGCCATACGCCAAAGGTTATCGCAAGGGTTGCGACATGGCCGACGACAAGTATCGACGGGGCTACAGCGACGGTCTCAAGGCCGGCCAGGCCGTGCCGGCGTCCGCCGAGTCCTGAGCCCTATCCCGCGCTAACCGCGTCAGGCGCCCGGACAATTGTCCGGGCGCCTTTCATTTCCGCCTCGCCATATGGTCGCGACAACTGTCTGGGGCAACCAACGGACGCGATGATGCGTCGGAACGATGCCGACACCCGCCGCCTTCGTCTGTTGCCTGGCCTGCTTAGGCGGATCGCGGAGCTGACCTCGGTGGAGACCGCATTGAAACTCGCTCAGGCCTATCCGGGTGGGGATTGCTACATCCCCGCCAAGGTCACGCCCGACACGGTGTTGGCCCGCGTCGTCGGGCTGGACGCGGCGGTGACCATCGCGCGCGACCTGGGCTATGGCCACATCATGGTGCCGGCGGCCCATCACCTCCGGCTGGCGGAACGGCGCCGCGCCATGCGCCGCGATCGGGAGATGGGGCTGTCGCGGATCGACCTGGCCCGCAAATACAATATCACCACCCGCTCGGTAGGCCGGATCTTGAATCGGCGAGGGACCGATGAGTGAAATCGGGTTCCTGATCGAAGCGGCGGACGACGGGCGGCGCTGGCGCATCCGGGTGATCAAGGCCGGGCTGTCGATCAACAACGCCTTCTACTCCGACAAGGTATTGCGCGCGGCCGCGCCGTTGTTCGAGGGCGCGCGGGTCTTCGTCAAGGGCGACCTGGAACATCTGTCCGGCCTGGGCAAGGACTTCCGCAATCTCATCGGCCGGCTGGTCAAGCCAAGTTTCGTCGAGGGCGCCTCGCCCGATACCGGCGAGATTCAATCCGAGTTGGAGCTGATCGAGCCGGAAGGCCCGATCGCCAGCAAGCTACGCGAGGCGTGGCAGCGCGGCATGGGCGATCTGTTCGGCTTCTCGATCGATGCCATCGGCCGAGGCGACCGTGGCCGGATCAAGGATCGCCAGGCGCTGATCACCACGTCGATCGACAAAGTGAAATCGGTTGATCTGATCGTCGAGCCCGCCGCCGCCGGCGCGGTCATCAATCTCATCGAGGCCCAAAAGGGAGCATCCGACATGGACCATCTTACCCCACAATTGGTCGCCGATACGGTGAAGGCCAGCGGCCTTCCCCAGGCGGCCCAGGATCGGTTGATCCGCGACTACGACGCGCCGTCGCAAGTGACCGAAGCGGAGCTGCGCGAGGCGATCCAATATGAGCGAGGCTACATCGCCCGCTTCACCGAGAGCGGTCATGTGCGCGGCCTGGGTGAGTTCTCGCGTGACCTGCCGGGCCGCGACCAGGCCAGCAAGATCGACGACATGCTCGATGCCTTCTTCGACCCCGAGCACAAGGACCATCGCCATGCCCGCTCGATCCGCAGCATCTACCGAGAGGCGACGGGCGACGAGGGCTTCACCGGACAGGTTGCCCGCTGCGATCCTATCCGTCTTCGCGAATCGCTGATGAGCACGAGCTTCCCGTCCATTCTCGGCGACGGAATCACCCGGCGCATGATCGCGCTCTATAGCCGAGCCGACATCTACGACGTGTGGCGGCGGATCGCCAACGTGGTCCCGGTCGGCGACTTCCGCACCAATGAGCGGGTCCGCTTCGGCGGCTATGGCAACCTGCCGATCGTGAACGAGGGACAGGCCTACCTGGCGCTGACCTCGCCCACCGATGAGAAGGCGACCTATACCATCGCCAAGCGGGGCGGAACCGAGGATGTCACCCTGGAGATGATCGCCAACGACGACGTGGGGGCGATCCGCCAGATTCCGATGCGCCTGACGATGGCCGCAAAGCGCACGCTGGCGCAATCCGTGCTCGACCTGGTCCGCGCCAATCCCACGATCTACGACGGCCTGGCGCTGTTCCACGCCACCCACGGCAATCTCGGGTCAGCGGCGCTCGACGCAACATCCCTGGCCGCCGGGCGCCTGGCCATGATGAAGCAAGCCGAGTTGAACTCGGCCGCCCGGCTCGGCATCGGACCGCGCTCCCTCTTGGTGCCGCTCGACGCGGAAGAGGCGGCGGTAAATCTGTTCAACCGCAACACGAACAACGACAAGACCTTTGTCCAAAACATGACGCTCGACGTGCTCCCGGTCTGGTACTGGACCGATACCAACGACTGGGCGCTCGCGGCGAGCCCGAGCGAAATGCCGAGCATCGAGGTCGGCTTCTTCGGCGGTCGCGAGGAACCGGAAGTATTCATCCAGGACGCGCCGACGGTCGGGTCCATGTTCAGCCACGACAAGACAACCTACAAGCTCCGGCACATTTTCGGCGCCGTGGTGACCGAGTATCGCGGGCTCTACAAGTCCGTGGTGTAAGTTCCTAGCGCTGCGGCGCTGCGGCGCCGTCGGGCCGGGAGTCGCGGGCGCCGCTGGGTTCCATGATCGCGGCGGCGCCCGCCTCATCGCGAGGGTGATATAGAATGGTAAACGACATCGTTCTCGGTATTGTCCTCAAGGCCGACGGCTCGGGCTTGCGCGGCGAGGTGAAGTTGTCCCAGGCCGAGCTGGAGAAGTTCAGCCAGGCCTCGCGGCAGATGGCGCAGCAGGCGACGACTTCCACCTCCAAGATGGCGGGCGCGTTCGGCTCGCTCAAGAGCCAGATCGTCGGCCTGGCGGCCGGCTACCTTAGCGTTCAAACGGCAATCGGCGTCTTCCGTGGCCTCGCTCGCGAAATCATGGAGACCGAGCGCGCCACCGCCACGCTCAATGCCGTGCTGGACGCCACGGGCGGCGCGGCCGGGCTCTCGGCCCGCCAAGTCTCCGACCTGGCCAACGAGTTGGAGCGCACCACGCTGTTCGACGACAACCAGATCATGCGGGCGGCGGCGGTGATGGCGACGTTCAAAGGCATCACCGGCGACACCTTCCGGGAGGCGATACGCGGCGCGACGGACCTGGCGGCTATTTTCGGTGGCGACCTCTCGTCGGCGGCGGCGGCGCTGGGCAAGGCGTTCGAGGATCCGGAGCAGGGCCTGACCGCGCTCAGACGCGCCGGGATCAACTTCACCGACGAGCAGCGAGACCTCATGCTCGCGCTGAAACGCACGGGCCGGGACGCGGAGGCCGCCGGAATCATCCTGGACGAATTGAAAAACAGGATCGGCGGCACGGCCGAGGCCCAGCAGACCGGGCTGGTCGGAGCGACAAACAGCCTGGCGGATGCCTGGGGCAACGTGCAGCAGGCGTTCCTCAACAGCGCCGGCGCACGTTTCGCGGCGGATGTCTTCAACAACCTCGCTGTCGCGCTTGATCGCAGCAACACCGCGCTGACCATTCAGTCATTGCGTCGGAAGGAAATACTGACTTGGCAGGGTTGGAAGACCGGGGCGGAACTGGCGGCGGAGCCGAACTCCTCGTTCGGCGCCCAGATTCGCGAGTTGGAAGACTTGCTGCGCGTTCAGGCGCGGGCGCGCGGCTACGCCCAGGCGGGGCCAAGCGCCCCCATCGGCTCGTTGCCGCCGCCTCTCACCGACGGCCAGATCAAGGCGGCGCAGGCGCTGAAGGACTACATCTCGGACCTCGGCTTCGCGCGCGACCAGTTGACCCGCACGGCCGAGGAGCAAGCCATCTACAACGCGTTGCGCGAGGCGGGCGTCGGCATCGACAGCACGGCCGGGCAGACCATCGCCGGGCTGGTCGGGCAGACCAATTTCCTGGCGCAGGCTCAGGCCGAGTTGAACGCCGAGCTGGATGCCGAGGCGGCCCTGCGGGATCAAGGCAAGGCGCTGATGGAGGCGCTGCGCTCACCCTACGAAATCTATCTCGATGACCTGCGGCAGGCACAGGAGATGCTGCGCGACAACAGCGCCCTGCTGATTGACCAAGCTACGCGGCAGGATTTCTACAACCGCGCCATCGCCGCCGCCGGCGAGCACTACAAGCAGGCGACCGACAAGGCCGACGATTTCGGCCGGACCATGGCCGATGCCTATCATTCCATCGGCACGGCCTTCGAGGACGCGGTCATTTCGGGCAAGAAACTGGGCGACGTGCTGGGGGCGCTGGAACAGGACCTGGCCCGGATCATCATCCGCCTCACCGTGACGAATCCGATCGAGCAGGGACTGACCGGCTTGCTGAAGGATTTCGATTTCGGCGACATCTTCGGCTCGATCTGGCGCTCGCTGTTCGGCGGCCCAGCATTGGGAACGGAGAGATTCGCGCGGGGCGGCGTGGTGACGCAACCGACCCTGTTCCCGCTGGCGCGCGGCGCCGGGCTAATGGGCGAGGCCGGAGCGGAAGCGATAATGCCGTTGACGCGCCTCTCCTCCGGCGACTTGGGGGTGCGCGCAACGGGCGGCGGCGGCGGCGGCGAGGTGACGGTCAACATCATCAACAATACGGGCCAGCCTGCCACGGCGCGCGAGAGCCGAGGCCACGACGGGCGGCGCGTGATCGAGGTCACGGTCGGCGAGGCGGCGGCGCGCGACGTGAGCGGGCGAGGCCCTTTGGCCCAGGCATTAGAACGGAATTATGGATTGAGGCGGGGCACTTTCTGATGAACCGCAGCCATCACGGCGGGGCCGACGAATATGCCGACGTGAAGCGTGCGGCGATGCGCCACCTCGTCGGCATGAACCACGTTGAGGCTGACCGCGCCCTGGATGATGCCCGCCGACTCCTGTGGCAATCCGTGTTCTCGGGGGAGCCGCCGGAGGCGGTCAACGCGGTGGTTTCTCCGTCCCCCGCAGCCGCCGCAATTGCAACGATTCTCAGCGGCGCCCCGCTGGTCGTCGGCGACCGGCTCATCTACGACCTCAGGCTCGCTGTCTGGTCTACCCGGTTTGCCGCCGATCCGTTCACACTCTTCGGCCGCCTATTCAAGAACCGCGCCCTGCCCCCTGTCCCCACCAATCCATCGACCGGCCGCCTCAACTAGCGCCCACCCGGATCGGGCTGTAGCGAGTCCCATTTAATCCCGTAAAAAGCCATTTAATCCCGGCATCCGTGGACACTTAATTCCGACCGTGGCCAATTAATTATAGCAAGACCACCAAGCTCCCGTGCCGTTTTAGGTGAAACGCAAATATACGCTACACGCGTATATTCGTCAAGAGCCACACACCGGCGTCAGCCTATTTCGCCGGAGCCGACCACGCGCAGGATGCGCTTCACCTCGCGGCGGGCGAGGCGGATGTCCTTTTCCGGGTTGAACTGGTGCAGGATGATGTGGTCATCGCTGCGGCGCAGGAATTGCTTGAGCATGCCGCGCCCATCCTTGGTTTCGACGGCGACGAAGCAAGAGCGGGTCAGTGGCCGGTTGGGATGGACATAGACCAGTTCGCCAGCGAAATAGCGGGGCTCCATGCTGTCGCCGTTGACATAAAGCGCGAAGGCGTCGGCGACCCCGCTCAGGTTGGACGGTCGGGGCACATACTCCTTGGCCTCGCCCTCGTTGAAAAAGAATCCCTCGGCCCCGCCCTTGGCGGCGCCCATGACGGGCAGGTCGCGGCCGGCGGCGACGAGCGGGGGAACCGCCAACGGTGCCCCGGCCTTGAGCGGCAAGGCCCGGTCCACCCCGGCCAGTTCCAGGACCGAGCGCGGGTCGATGCCCTGGGGGGCAAAAATTTCAGCCAACCGGCGCACTAAATCCAAGGGCAGGTGGGCGCGGCGGTAGCGATCCTCGTAATGCTGATAGCGGGTCAGGGTCCAGCCGAGCGAATCGGCCACGGCGCGCATGGGCAAGCGCGCCTGTTCGCGCAAGACCTTGAGTTGCCGGGCGGCCTCGGAAACGTCCATCGCGGGTCTCCTTGTGCAGACGTTCACTGCGTAAGCGTATTTACGCATATAGCATTGACACGCGGCATGCAATAGGCATACGCTCCTTCCAAGGGCGAAGTTCCCGGCCAGCGGGGCGGCCCAACATCGACAGGGGGAGATCGCCATGGCCATTATTGTCGGACTTAACCAGCGCAAGACCGAAAAATCAGGCCGTGGCAAGGGTGCCGGCATCGAAAAACTGGGCTGGCGGGATAGCATCGCCCTTGGCGTGACGCCGGGCGGCGAGCTTGAAATCGTTACCAGCGGCATGAGCGGCGAACGGGCCTTGTGGTTGCTGGAATGGGCCAAGCGCTGGGTCATGGGCCTCGATCGCAGCGACGTCGGCGGGCCCAGCCAAGGAGACGTGGCATGAAGGCGTGGCAACCGAGGAAGCGCCGCGGCCGTCCGGCGCCGCAATTGGATGATCGGGGCACGCCGCAGGCGCAGGCCCGGCGCCTCGCCTTGGTCAGCGGCGCCGATCCGGCGTTGAGCGAATATCCGCTTGGCATCATGTTGGCGCGCGGGCTGGTCGCCGGGCCGCAACATGAGGCCGGCTGCTATTACGCCCTGCTCTATGGCCGGGTCGTCGGGCGGACCCAGATAACCTGCGCGCCGTTGTACCGGCAGGTCATGGGCGAGCTGGCGCCGAGCGGGGGCCAACAGGACGAAGGCATGGAGACCCGCCTGCAGGAGTTGTTCCGATTCGGCAAGAACAGGTTGCTGGCCGCCGGTCGGCGCGTCTGCGATGCGACTGAAAACGTGGTCGTGTTTCAGCGCTTGCCGCGCTTCCTCGATCCGTGGTCGGCGCGACCGCAATCGGCGCGGCGGGCCGATGCCACCGAGTTGGATGCGGTGCTGGCGGGCCTTGATGTGCTGGTCGCCTGTTATGGGCGGGCCGCCGGCAGAGCCGGGCGGATGGAGGAACATCGCGCCCCCAGCCTGGTGCAAGCGCGGTAGGAGCATAGGCCTTGACAGAAGTAGGAGCAACGGCCTATAGTGCGTGAATTGATGGAATGGCGTACTGCGACGGCGGGCCGGTGACGACGGCCGGCGCGGCGATACAGGAGGGCGCGATGGCGACGGGCGGAGACAAGGCGGCCCGGCCGCCAAAAAAGGCGCCGGCGACCACCAAACAGCGGCACGAGTCGGCGGACGCCCGCGGTGGCGGCGGGGCGCGGAGCCCGCGCCTTTGCCGCGATATCCGAACCCTAGCGCGGACCCACTCGGCCGCGGCGCTGGCGGCACTGGTGGCGGTGATAAACGATGCCGAGGCAAGTCCGGCGGCGCGCGTATCGGCGGCGACGGCGCTGTTGACCTGGGGCCATGGTCGGGCGGGTGGCGTCGGTAAAAGCAGCAAGGACAGGGATGCCAAGGCCGAGACCGTGAGACTGGTCTGGGGCGGGCCGCCTCTGCCGCCGCGCTGACCGCCGGCCGCCGATCCGATCCATCCGCCTGACAGTCCGGGAGACGCGCATGGGCAAAAGCGCCAAGGGGGACGTGGCGCTCTATCGGCCGCGCCCGCACCAGGCCCGCTTGCACGACAGTCTTAAAAGATTCAACGTCCTGGTGGCGCATCGGCGTTTCGGCAAGACGGTCTTTTGCATCAACGAACTGATCGCCCGGGCCGCCGACATGAAGCGCCCCGATCCGCGCTACGCCTATGTGGCGCCGCTATTGGGTCAGGCCAAGGATGTCGCCTGGGAATATCTGAAGCGCTACACCATGCCGATCAAGGGTGCGACCCGGCACGAAACCGAGTTGCGCGTGGATCTGCCGAACGGCGCCCGCCTGCGTTTGTATGGCGCCGACAATCCCGATCGCCTGCGCGGGCTCTATCTCGACGGCGTGGTGCTGGACGAGTACGCGCAAATGAGCCCGCGGCTGTGGCCCGAGGTGATCCGCCCGGCGCTCGCCGACCGGCAGGGCTGGGCCGTGTTCATCGGCACGCCCATGGGCCGAAACCAGTTCTGGGAGCTGTATCGCCAGGCGAGCGAGGATCCCGAGTGGCACGCGGCGTTGTTCCGGGCCAGCGAGACCGGCATCCTGCCGACGGCGGAGCTGGCCGGCGCCCGGCGGGCGATGTCGGAGGAGCAATACGCGCAGGAATTCGAGTGCAGTTTTACCGCCGCCGTGACCGGGGCCTATTACGGGCGCTTGTTGGAAGCGGCGGAGGCGCGGGGCCGCGTCGGCGCCGTGCCGTGGCAACCGGGAGTGGCGGTAACCACCGCCTGGGATCTCGGCATCGGCGATTCGACCGCCATCTGGTTCTGCCAACAGGTCAGCAACGAGGTTCGGCTGATCGACTATTACGAGGCCTCGGGCGTGGGCCTTGAGCACTATGTCGAGACGCTGCGCGCCAAGCCCTATGACTACGGCGATCATATCCTGCCGCACGACGCCGAGGTGAGGGAACTGGGGAGCGGCAAGAGCCGGGTCGAGACCCTGCGTGCGCTCGGCGTCGCGCCCCGCGTGCTCCGCGCCGACAAGGTCGATGACGGTATCAACGCCGCCCGGCTGATGCTGCCGCGTTGCCGGTTCGACGCCGGCGCTTGCGCGCGCGGGCTCGATACCTTGCGCCACTATCGGCGCGAGTGGGACGAGCGCCTCAAGGTCTTTCGCCCGCGCCCGCTGCACGACTGGGCTAGCCACGGCGCCGACGCTTTCCGCTATTTGGCCATGGGCCTGCAAGCGGAAGACCCCGGCTGGCGCCGGGCCATCGCCTATGACGACCGCTGGGTGGTGTAGGTGGGCGGCGGACAAAAAAAGCGAAGGAGGTTCGCATGTTCCGGAATTCTTCAGACGGTGCATGGCGGGAATGGATGAGGCGACGGGAGTTGGCGCAGCTGGCGGCATCCCATGGCGGTCTCATGCGGATGTTTCAGCATCCGGAAACCGTGGCGCGGCCGGTTGGCGGCGGTATGCCGGACGGGCACGAGACGGCGCGGTTCTCATTTCACGGCGTGCCGCCCCAACCCAAAAGACAACTACGCTTGGTGGCTGGAACCGCCTGGCCGCCGAACCAATCTACACAATCAGAAGACCACACTCTTGCCGTAATCGATAAATATAGTCGGAGATTGAACGAGAGGGCGGCCCAGGGCAAACCCCTCGCGCGTAATCTGTCGGTGGAAGCGCTCCGAGCGATGCCAAGGGATGACGTAGAGTTGCGCCTTGCCGTGGAGCGGGAATTGCCTGGGATTGAATCGAAACTACGAAGTTTCGTCAATTACGGGCGGCATCTCGGACTCAGTACGGCAGCCGCCAACTTGGAGCGGTTTCTCGACGGTACCGGCGGGACGGCCCATTACGATCCGCGATGGTTACGAAGTCAATCGGCGGTCGGGGCGGCGGAGGAATCCATTCGCCGATATTTTGCGGACTGGATAGCCGGCAAGCGGCTGTCCAAGAGTCCTGTTCGTCAATTGGCCGATGAACTCGGCAGCTTAGTCGATGGCGGTTCTGCTCATCGGTTTGAGACATGGCAGGCAAAGCCCGCCCCTTCAATATGGCACGACCCTGACCTTAAGCTGGCGATAGGTCGGTCCTATATCGATGGTATTGGCGACATGACATTCACAAAAAGAGGGAATAAAGTATATTTTGATGGGATCGTGCGCAACGATTGGAGGGATAGGTACGACTGGGAGAGGGGTCAAACTGCCGCGTTCCCCGGCGCTCATTTTCCGGTAGTTAGTATCCCTCATGATTTGCCCCTGGCACTCCAGGAACTCGGGAGAGCCCGTCCTTTCGATATGCGTTCGGCATGGCGCCAGTATGTGAGTGGCGCGCTGCAACTAGGCACCGGAGGACCGGTCTTGGAATCTATTCGATGGACGGATGACAGCCTGACGCGAGCGATGAAATGATGCGGGACCGCTCATCTGGACGATGCTTGGCTCTGATCGCCGTGGCGGCGATCAGCATCGTGTCGAGTGGCCTGCTCGCGGTCAACAGTTACATTTTCGTGCCCAATTATCGGTTTCGACCAGTCTGCTCCGAAATTGGCTTTGCCGGGGGGCTATTTGAAATCGAGGGTAAACAAACCGAGGATTTTCGCGGACTTATCGTCCGCGTACTGAGGAGCTACGGTTACCGGGTTGATCGCGAAGGCACGATCTATATTCCGCGCTGGGCCATTTGGTTTGAAAAAGAGTTGTTGTGGAATTATACGACGGGGATCGCCGCGGAGTTGACGCGCAAAAAGCAGATTGAGGCAGGGCTTGTGCCTCAGGCCGAGGCCGATCTGCGGAATGGGTCGGATTGCCGGATGGTCACGGATATCGCGATCGAGAATTAGGATCACGCTGGCAGCGACGCGGCGAAAGTTCCCTCAAATATCGAATCCTGCGCCCTGACAAATGCGGGCATAGTGACAACAGCAGTATGTACCGGAGCCGGGTCGGCACTGGCTTTGGTGCCATCGAGCGCGGGTAGCGCGTCACCGCCGCAAACAATCTTCAATAGGCAAGAGGTCCACCATGAGCATGGCGGCAGAGGCGCGGTTGTGCGCGCTCGAACGGCGCGTGGCCGAACTGGAGACGCGCCGGCGAGCGGCGGGCCAAGCGGACCGACAGGAGCCGAAAGCGGCGCCGGCGAGCGACGGCAGTCCCGCCCCGGCCAGGGCCGGCAAGAAGACAATTTTTAAACCCAAGGCAGCAAAACGCGGAGGCGGACGATGAGCGAAATGAGCGAGAGTGACCTGAAAGTCGTGTTGGGCGCCGAGATCGGCGATGCCCTGGCCTTTGCCGGCGGCGAGTTGGCCGAGCAGCGCCGCAAGGCTCTCGACTATTACCTGGGCGAGCCGTTCGGCAACGAGATCGAAGGTCGCTCGCAGGTGGTCTCGACCGACGTTGCCGACACCATCGAATGGATCCTGCCGTCGCTGTTGCGCATCTTCACCGCCAGCGACGAGGTGGTTCGCTTCGAGCCGCGCGGGCCGGAGGACGAAGCCGCGGCCCAGCAGGCGACCGACTACGTCAACTGGATCTTCAACGCCGACAACCCCGGCTTTCTCATTCTCTATACGCTGTTCAAGGATGCGCTGTTGCAGAAGAACGGCATCGCCAAGGTATGGTGGGACGAGGGCAGCGAGGAGGTGCGCGAGACCTATCGGCGCAAGACCGCCGAGGAAGCCGCCTTCATCCTGGCCGATCCCGACATCGAGGTGATCGAGCGCCGGGACTATGAGGAACTCGGCATCGGCGCCGGCCCGGACGGGCTGCCTTTTGCCGGCCCGGTCGCCTACAGCGACCTGACGGTGAAACGGGCGAAGGATTTCGGCGCCGTGCGCATCGAGGTGGTGCCGCCGGAGGAGTTCCTGATCGCGCGCCGGACCCGGAGCATCGCCGAGGCGCCGTTCGTCGCCCATCGCGTGCGTCGCACGGTCTCGGATCTCATCGAGATGGGTTACGACCGCAAGGCCATCGAGCGCCTCGATCGGGCGGCCGGCGAGAACGTCGAGAGCGGCGAGGCCCGCGCCCGCGACACGGTGGACGAAGGCGAGGGTCTGGGCGGGGGCGATGCCGTCGCCCTCAACCGGGCCATGCGCGAGATCTGGATCACCGAGTGCTATCTGCGCACCGACTGGGACGGCGATGGCATTGCCGAGCGGCGCAAGATCACGGTCGGCGGCGACGGCAGCGAGATCCTGGACAACGAGCCCTGCGACACGGTGCCGTTCGTGTCCTTGACGCCCATCATCATGCCGCATCGCTTCTTCGGCCTCTCCGTGGCCGACCTGGTGATGGACTTGCAACTGATCAAGTCCACGGTCCTGCGCCAGATTCTCGACAACCTCTATCTCAGCAACAACGGCCGGCATGTCATCAGCGACCAAGTCAACCTGGACGACCTATTGACCTCCAGGCCGGGCGGCATCGTGCGCCTCAAGGGCGGCGCCATGCCCGGCCAAGGCCATGTCTTGCCGCTGGAGACGCCACTGGTGGCGGGCCAGGCCTTTCCGATGCTCGAATACCTGGACAGCGTGCGCGAGAACCGCACCGGGGTCACGCGCTACAACCAGGGCCTCGACTCCGACAGTCTGAACAAGACGGCGACCGGCATCGGCCACATCATGAACGCGGGCCAGCAGCGGGTAGAATTGATCGCCCGCATTTTCGCCGAGACCGGCGTCAAGGAACTGTTCCGCAAGATCCTGGAGTTGGTCGGCAAGCATCAGAGCCAGCCGCGCATCCTGCGCCTGAGGAACCGCTGGGTGCCGATGGACCCGAGGCAGTGGAACACCGGGCTCGACGCCAGCATCACGGTCGGGCTCGGCACCGGCAATCGCGAACAGACGCTGGCGCAACTGAACAGCCTGCTGGCCATGCAGGTGCAGGCAATCCGCTTCCAGGGCGGCGCCGATGGGCCGCTGGTGACGCTGCGCAACGTCTATAGCACCTTGGCCAAGGTGGTGGAGCACGCCGGCCTCAAATCGGTGGACGCCTTCTTCACCGATCCAAGCGACCGGCCGGTGGCGGCGCCGGCGATGCCGCCCATGCCCGGACCCGATCCGACCCTGATCGTGGCGCGGCAGCAGGCGCAATTCAACGAGGCGCGGCTAGCCCTCGAACGCGAGCGGGCCTTGGCCGAACTCACGCTCCGGCGGGCGAAGCAGGACGGCGAACTGGCGCTGAAACGCGATGAACTGATAGCCAGCATCGCCTTGAAGCGCGAGGAGATGGCGCTGCGGGCGCAGGTCACGGCCCAGGCCCACACGCAGGCGGGAGGCGGACAATGACGCTCACCGAGGACTCCCGGCGCGGCGCCGAAGCCCGGCGCCTGATGGCCGAGCCGCTGCTGGCGCAGGCCTTCGCGGCGGTCGAGGACGGGCTCAAGGCCGCCTGGCTGGCGACGCAGGATGGCGAGATCGAGGAGCGCGAACGGTTGTGGCTGTCGCTGCGGTTGCTGCGGCGCCTGCGCGCGGAACTGGAAGCCGCCGCCGCCGGCGGGCGCCTCGCCGACCGGCAACTCAAGGGCGCGTGAGGGTGGGCGGTGTGGCCCGAGGAGAGCGATGAAAGCCGAGAGCGAGAACCAGGCCTCGCCATCACGACGCCAAGCCAAGGAGGCAGCGCATGTACAATCCCATGAACCGCCCACCCGTCGGCAGCACCGATTGGGCGGCCGGGCATATTCTGCGCCTGCTCAAGGAGCAGGCGGCGGCCAGGGCCGCAGGCGAGCGGGCGACCGAGGCCGGCGGGGAAGCATCGGGCCCGCTCGACTGGCTCGTGGACCCCGTGGCCGCGGCCCATCCGGCGGCGCCCCATCCGGCGGCGCTGGCGCGCATGAGGCTGGCCCAGGGCGCACCGTCCGCCTCCTGGGGCATCGACCGCACCGGGACCGGGCCGGCGAACATGACGCCGAGCGAGGCGGTGGATTCGACGGTGCTGTTGGCGTCGTTCCTGCCCGTCGCCGGGGACGCGATTGGGCTCGCCAACGACATCCGACACTACGCGACCGAGCCCGAAAGCCGGACCCTTGGCAACTATGCCTTGAGCGGGCTGGGGCTGCTGCCCCTCGTGCCGTCGGTTTCCAGTATGGCCAAGCTCGCAAAACCGGCCCTCGGGCAAGGCCTGCCCAGCCTGGCGCACGACGCCCGCCAGATCTTCGGCGGCGCGCCAGCCCCGGAACTGCTGGACGCCAGCCGGAGGGCGGGATACAATCCCACATCCTTACCGCCGAGGCCGTTCCATGACGACTACCCGGGCTTTGTTGGACGCGATGATTCGGTCCAACTTCAGACGAGCATCGAGGGCCGGAAGCTCGATGCACCCTTCGTGGCTGGACGCCGAGTATTTGGCGGCCGTGACGAAGGAATTGTGGGAAGAGCAGTCAAAGAAGCCGCATCCCGACTGGTTGATCAAGTTGTATCCGTCCCTGGGCGAGACCTCGGACGAGACCTCGGCCGCTTCAGCCGAAGCCACGACGCCGACGGAACCGCCCGTTACGGAATAGCCATCCGGCGGGATCTACCGAAGTTGGATGTGCCCCAAGTGCTGGCGCATGAGTTGGGCCATGCCATTGACCAAATGGCTGGGGTCATTCCGAGCACCGGTCTGACCAGGGAGTTGGAGCAGGTCTATTCCGATCTGGCGACCGGGAGACACGGCCGCGCGCGGAACAGAACCCTGCCCCGGCATCTCGGTTATTCCGCCGAGGAATCGCCGCGCGAGCTGATGGCGGAAGCGATCCGCGCCTATATGGTGGATCCCAATTACCTGAAAACGGTGGCGCCCAAGGCGGCCCGGCGTATCCGCGAGCACGTCAACGCGCACCCGCGCCTCTCCAAGGTCATCCAGTTCAATTCCTTCGGCCTGGGTGGGCTTGGAGCCGGGCTCGCGGCCTCGGAAGACGAGCAACCTGAACCGGTCGGCGGAGAGAGGTAGCGGAGCGTCGGCGGCGCGCCAGCCCCGGAACTGCTGGACGCCAGCCGGCGGGCGGGATACAATCCCACACCCTTACCGCCGAGGCCGTTCCATGACGACTACCCGGGCTTTGTTGGACGCCATGATTCGGTCCAACTTCAGACGAGCATCGAGGGCCGGAAGCTCGATGCACCCTTCGTGGCTGGACGCCGCTACCCTGGGCAAGGCGACAGAGGCCTTACTGAAGAAGCAATCGGAGAAGCCGCATCCCGACTGGTTGATCAAGTTGTATCCGTCCCTGGGCGAGACCTCGGACGAAACCTCGGCCGTTTCAGCCGAAGCTACGACGCCGACGGAACCGCCCGTTACGGAATAGCCATCCGGCGGGGTTCGCCGGAGTTGGAGGCGTCGCGGTTTCTGCTTGACAGGCGAGGGTAGTAATCCTATCATCGACAAATGATGGAATGGAGTTTTGCGCCGAGGCGCATGACTCAATAACGCCGGTCCGCATGGGGCCGGCGTTTTCATTTTCACCCACAGCACGGAGCGAAACATGAGCGAGGCAGCGACGCCGGCGACGGCATCCGCGGATGAGGCCACCGACCTTCATGGCGCGGCCCGGGCCATCCAAGGCATTCTGAAGGCCGAACGTGGGGTCGGCGACGGGGGCGCTCGGCGCCGGCGCGCGGGTGAGGCGGGCGGCACGCGAGGGGGGCAAGGCGAGAGCCAGGCCCCTGGTAGCGAAGCATCCCAGGTCCGACGCCAGGAGAGGAGCAGCACGGCCCCCGACATCGAGGCAGGGGGCGGGGAAAGCGGCGGTTCTGCCGCCGATGACAGCGCGGCCGACGAAAGTGCCGCTGACGAGAGCGAGCGAGACGACGAAAACGAAGGCGAGGAGCCCTCGTCCGAGGACGAGGGACCGCGTTACCGCGTCAAGGTGAACGGTAGGGAAGAAGATGTTTCCCTGCCCGAACTGTTGAAGGGTTATCAGCGCAACGCCGACTATACGCGCAAGACCATGCGGGCAGGCGAGGAGCGCCGGGCCCTGGAGGCTGAACGCGAGGCGGTCAAGACGGCGCTGGCGGCGGCCGATTCGGAACGGCGGCTACACGCCGAGGCGTTGGACGCGGCGGTGCCGCAACTGCGCCAGCAGATCGAGGCCGCGTTCGGCGGCGTGGACTGGAACCGATTGGCGGCAGAGGCGCCGGGGCGCTTCGCCGAGTTGCGGCCCATCC
>Ga0315281_10002793_pt1 | contig 25860 bp, 20 predicted proteins | sample YL17G07_0_MG_FD_204540 | JGI IMG/M metagenome (GOLD analysis project Ga0315281, IMG submission 204540) | Sediment microbial communities from Yellowstone Lake, YNP, Wyoming, USA - YL17G07_0 | ecosystem: Environmental > Aquatic > Freshwater > Lake > Sediment | place: USA: Wyoming | collected... | reverse complement strand
GCGTCTTCACGTATTCGCACGAGGAAGGCACGTCGGCCTACGCCTTCGACGATGACGTGCCGGCCGCGATGAAAACGTCGCGCCGTTCGCGGATCATGAGCCAGCAGAAGCGGCAGGTCCAGCGGCAGCTGCGGGCCCGCGTCGGCGAGCGGACCCGCGTCATCGTCGACGGCCCCTCGTCCGAGCACGATCTGGTCCTGCGGGCGCGGCTGGCCAGCCAGGCCCCCGACATCGACGCCTGCGTCTACCTCACCGAGTGCGATCCGTCGACGTATCAGACCGGCGCGTTCGCCGACGTCGAAATTGTCGACGCCCGCGAGTACGACCTTGTCGCCCGCCCGGTCTGAGTCCGCCTGATGCCGGACCCCACCAGACCCGTAGTCCGCCTGAAGGCGGACACTACGAGACCTGTAGCGTCCGGCTTTAGCCGGACCATGTGATATAGTTATGTGTTCGAAGCCTAGCTGTAAAGCTGAGGTGGGCGTGTGCCCACTTTTTTAGTTTAAGGGCCCTTCGCAATGCCCCCGGCTGATGTGGTGGAGCGGGTTCGGGCGCTCGCGGCGCGCGTCGCGGAGACGTTCGGACTCGAGATCTTCGACGTGCAGTTCCGGCGCGAGGACCGCGGCATGGTCCTGCGGGTTCGGATCGATCGTCCGGGGCCGGCCGCCAGCGCCGAAGAGTGTGTGAGCGTCGCGGACTGCGCGCAGGTCAGCCGCGACCTGAGTGCGCTGCTCGACGTGGACGATGTGGTGCCGACGGCTTACGTGCTGGAGGTTTCGTCGCCCGGGCTCGATCGGCCGCTGCGGAAGGCCGACGACTACCGGCGGTTCGCGGGCCGGCGCGCGAAGATTGTCATGCGCGAGCGCGTGGACGGCCAGGGGTTCTTCAGGGGCACGCTCGGCGGGATGGACGGCCAGGACGTGGTGATCGACGGCGAGGACGGGCGCACGCATCGCGTGCGGTTCGATCTGATTACGAGAGCGAATCTCGAGGTTGAGTTTTAGCTATGTCGAACCCTCTGCAGCAGACGATTGAAGCGCTCGCCAAGGAAAAAGGCATCGAGCCCGATGTCGTCATCAGCGCCATCGAAGAAGCCGTCGCCACGGCCTCGCGGAAGTACTACAAGACCGGCGAGAACCTGAAGACGCGCTTCAACCTCGACACCGGCCAGGTGGACCTCTTCGCGCTGAAGACGGTCGTCGAGGACGTCACCAACGCGGCGACGGAGATTTCGCTGACGGAAGCGCGCGACATGTATCGCCCGCTCTACGGCGACGACGTGGCCAACGGCATCGAGCTCGGCGACGAGATGGAGTTCCCGAAGCCGACCGAAGTGCTCGGCCGGATCGCCGCGCAGACCGCCAAGCAGGTGATCTTCCAGAAGGTCCGCGAGGCCGAGCGCGAGAACATCTTCGCCGAGTACAACCAGCGGGTCGGCGACGTCGTCAACGGCATCGTCAAGCGCTTCGAGAACGGCGACATCATCCTCGAGGTCGGCCGCATCGAAGCCGTGCTGCCGCGCAAGGACCAGTCGCGCGCGGAGAGTTATTCGCCGGGCGACCGCGTGCGGACCGTCATCAAGGGCGTCAACCGGAGCGCGAAAGGCCCGCAGATCGTGCTGTCGCGCACGGATCCGGCGCTGCTCATCAAGCTGTTCGAGCAGGAAGTGCCCGAGATCTACGACGGCACCGTGAATATCCGCGGCGCCGTGCGCGAAGCCGGCGATCGCGCGAAGGTCGCCGTGTTCTCGCGCGAGCGCGACGTGGATCCGGTCGGCGCGTGCGTCGGCATGAAGGGCACGCGCGTGCAGTCCATCATCCGCGAGCTCCGCGGCGAGAAGATCGACATCGTCGAGTTCAACGACGACCCGATCGCGTTCGTCACCAACGCGCTCAGCCCCGCGAAGGTGCAGCGCGTGTCGATCATCGACGACCGCGAGCACGTCATGGAAGTCGTCGTCGAGGACAGGCAGTTGTCGCTCGCGATCGGCAAGAAGGGGCAGAACGTGCGGCTGGCGGCCAAGCTGACCGGCTGGCGCATCGACATCAAGAGCGAGGAAGAAAAGCGCAAAGAGGTCGAAGCCCAGTTCGGCGAGCTCGAAGTGCCCGCAGCCGAAGGATCAGCGGACGTGTCCGCCGACGTGCCCGCCGACGTGCCCGCCGCAGCGGCGGTCGAAGGCGAAGGCAGCGAGACGGCAGCGAACGCGGGAGCAGAGACTGATGCGCCGGCGAAGGCGGACTCGCCCGAGGCGCCGCTCCCCTACACGCTGGCGGGCGTCGGCGAGAAGACCGTTCGGAAGCTGGTCGACGGCGGGTTCGCGACGATCGACGCGCTCGCGGCCGCGACGCCCGGGCAGTTGTCGGAGATTCCCGGCATCGGCGGCAAGACCGCTGAGAAGATTCTGGCCGCGGCGCGCGGCGAGACACCGGCGGCAGAATAGACACGAGGACAAAGCTTGGCCACTGTTCGGATTTACAAGGTCGCGGAACTGCTCGGCATGACGAGCCAGGACGTCACGGCGCTCCTCAAGAAGGAGCACGGGATCGACGTCAAGAGCGCCTCGAGCACGATTGAAGAGGTCGTCGGCCGCCAGTTCGTGGAGCGTCAGGCCAAACTGAAGAAGATCGCGCTGCCCGGCGGCGACATGTTTGCAGAGACACCGGTCGCCAAGGGCAAGAAAGGCACGACGGCCAAGAAGGCGCCGGAGCCGCCCAAGCCGATCGCACCGGCCTTGCCGCCGCCTCGGCTGGTGAAGATGGCCAAGCCGGTCGCCGCGCCCGTCGCCGAACCTGAGCCGGTCGACGAGCCGGAGAGCATCGAAGCCGCGCCCGTCGAGGAAGCGCCCGAGCCCGAACCGCCGCCCGTGGTCGAAACGCCTGCGCCGGTGGCGCACGCGGCCGCGCCCGCGGAGGCACCGGCCGTCGAGCCGCCGACGCCCGCACGGCCGCCGGTCGCGGCCGCTGCTCCGGCGGTGAAGGTGCCCGTGCCGGGCCGCGTCGTACCGCCCACGCTGCGGCTGCGCATCGAAGAACAACGTCCCACATCGCCGACGCCGCCGCTGCCGACGAGCGCGCCGCCGCGCGTCGCGCCGCGTCCCGCGCCGAAGGCCGCCGCGCCGGTCGCCGCTCGCCCGGGCAATCCACCCGTGGGCGGAGCGCCCGTCGCGCGTCCTGGCGGGCCGCAGGGGCCGCGTCCCGGCGGACCCGCGGGTCCGAGGCCGTCCTATCCATCGTCGCGTCCGCCGATGGGCGGGCCGCGTCCGCTGCCCTCGCAGCCGATTCGCACGCAGACGCCAGGCCTGCCGCCGCGGCCGGGCCAGTACCCGCAACGGCCCGGCATGCCGTCGCGGCCGTCGTATCAGCAGCGGCCCGGCGGGTCCGGGCGTCCCGCGGCCAGCCAGCGCCGCGATCCGCGGCCCGCGCCGCCGCCGATGCCGACCGCGCCGCCGCCAGTCACGCGCAACATCACGCTCGCCGAAGGCATGACGGTGAAGGATCTCGCGGACAAGCTCGACCTGCGCGTGAAGGACGTCCTCGCCAAGCTGCTGATGAAGCGGCTGATGCTGACGATCAATTCCGCGCTCGACACGGAGACCGCGACGATGATCGCGCGCGAGTTCGGCGCGGACGTGCAGATGCAGAGCTTCGAGGAAGAGCTGCTGCAGGCCGACGAAGGCGAATCGCGCGCCGAGGACGTCGTCATGCGCGCGCCGGTGGTCACGGTCATGGGCCACGTCGACCACGGCAAGACGAGCCTGCTCGACGCGATCCGCACGACCCGCGTCGCCGAGCGCGAAGCCGGCGGCATCACGCAGCACATCGGCGCCTATCACGTGACGATCAACAAGCGCGACATCGTGTTCCTCGACACGCCGGGCCACGAAGCCTTCACGCTGATGCGCGCCCGCGGCGCCAAAGTCACCGACATCGTCGTCCTGGTGGTGGCGGCCGACGATGGCGTCATGCCCCAGACGAGGGAAGCGATCGATCACGCGAAGGCGGCGAACGTGCCGATCGTGGTGGCGATCAACAAGATCGACAAGCCGAACGCCCAACCCGAGAAGGTGAAGCGCGAGCTGACCGAGCTGGGCCTGATGCCTGAGGAATGGGGCGGCCAGACGGTCACGGTCGAGGTCTCCGCCCGGCAGAAGCAGAACATCGACTCGCTGCTCGAGATGATTCTGCTCGTCAGCGACATCGGCGAGCTCAAGGCGAATCCCAAGCGCAGCGCGTCGGGCACGGTGCTCGAAGCCAAGCTCGACAAGGGCCGCGGGCCCGTGGCGACCGTGCTCGTGCAGGACGGCACGCTCCATGTCGGCGAGACGTTCATCGCAGGTCCCGTCGTCGGCCGCGTGCGCGCGCTCATCGACGACCGCGGCAAGCCCGTGAAGTCGGCCGGGCCGTCGACGCCGGTCGAAGTGCTGGGCCTCGGCGGGCTGCCCCAGCCGGGCGACGTCTTCCAGGTGGCCGACGCGGCCAAGGCGCGGCACATCGCGACGTTCCGCGAGGAGCAGGCGAAGATCCGATCGCTCGGCGCAAAGGGCTCGCGGCTCACGCTCGAATCGCTGCAGGCGCAGATCGCCGAAGGCGGCATGAAGGAACTGCCGATCATCATCAAGGCCGACGTGCAGGGGTCGGCCGAGGTGCTCGCCGACACGCTCGCGAAGCTGACCGACGAGAAGGTGAAGATCCGCATCATCCACTCGGGCGTCGGCGCGGTGAACGAGTCGGACGTGCTGCTCGGCTCCGCGTCGAACGCCATCATCATCGCGTTCAACGTGCGGCCCGACCGGAACGCCGAAGACATCGCGGCGCGCGAGCGCGTCGAGATCCGCCAGCACTCGGTCATCTACAACGTGACCGACGAGATGAAGAAGGCCATGGCCGGCCTGCTCGATCCGACGTTCAGGGAAGTGCGCATTGGCGTGGCCGCGGTGCGCGACACGTTCAAAGTCCCGAAGTTCGGCACCATCGCGGGCTGCCTGGTCACCGAGGGCCGCATCACCCGCTCCGGCGACACGCAGGCGCGGCTGCTGCGCGACGGCGCGGTCGTCTACGAGGGCAAGATCGGATCGCTGCGCCGCTTCAAGGACGATGCGAGCGAAGTCAAGAACGGGTTCGAGTGCGGCATCGGCTTCGACAAGTTCAACGACCTCAAGGTCGGCGACGTCATCGAAGTGTTCGCGATGGAACGAGTACTCACGCCGGCGTAGCCGGCGTGAGAAGTCAGAAGTTAGAACTTGGAAGTTACAACTCCAGACCGTAACTTCACCTTCTGCCTTCTTCCTTCTCAGTTCTAACTTTCACCTCATGTCCCAAGGTTCCCGTCCCGACCGCATCGCCGATCAGGTGCGCGCCGAACTGGCGCTGCTCCTGACGCGCGAGGTGCACGACCCCGGCCTCGGGTTCGTCACGCTGACACGCGTGCAGGTGACGCCGGACCTCCAGCAGGCCCGCGTGTATTTCACGACGCTGGGTGACGACAAGGCCCGCGCCAGTTCCGCGAAGGCGCTCGGCCGCGCGGCATCGTTTCTGCGCCGCCAGATCGGATCGCGCCTCCGCTTGCGGCGCGTCCCGGAACTCCTCTTCTTCTACGACGAATCGATCGCCGGCCAGGACCGGATCGAACAACTGCTGAACGAAATCCGTACCGAACCTCGCCCTGTGGACGACGCGGACGACGTGGACGATGCGAACAAAGGCGGCGATGGCTCCTGAGATCGCGTCCATCGTGGACGCGATCCGCACGCGCCAGCGGTTCGTGCTCGCGTCGCACGCGCGGCCGGACGGCGACTCCATCGGATCGCAGCTCGCGATGGCGTACGCGCTGCGCGCGATGGGCAAAACCGTGACCGTCGTCAACGCGGACCCGGCCCCGCCGACGCTCATGGTGTTTCCCGGCGTGCCGGACATCCGCATCGCGCCGCGCGTGGACGAGGCGTACGACGCCGCGATCATCATGGAGTGCGGCGACCTCTCGCGCACGGGCGTCGCCGGCCTCGACGCCAGCTTCGTGATCAACATCGATCACCATCCCGGCAACACGAACTACGGCCGGATCAACTGGTTCGATGGACGCGCGGCCGCGTGCGCCGAGATGGTGTTCGACCTCGTCGTCGCGCTCGGCGTGCCGCTGACGCTCGACATCGCCACGCACGTCTACCTCGCGATCCTCACCGACACCGGGTCGTTTCACTACTCGAGCGTGTCGCCGCGCACGTTCGACATCTGCCGGCAGCTCCTCGAGGCCGGCGTCGACCCCGTGTACATGGCGCGGCAGGTGTTCGACGACAACACGCCGGGCCGGATCCGGCTGTCGGGCGCGATTTTGAGCGGCATGCGTCTCGATCCGGGCGGCCGCATCGCGGTCCTCTACGTCGATCAGGCCATGGCGCTGGCGTCGGGCGGCGCGTACGACGACACCGAGGGCGTCGTCAATCAGCCGCTGACGGTGAAGGACATCCAGGCGGTCATCTTCTTCCGGAAGAGCGACGGCGATCAGTATCGCGTGAGCCTCCGGTCCAAGGGCGCCATCGACGTCGGCGCGGTCGCGAAGCAGTACGGCGGCGGCGGTCACAAGAACGCCGCCGGATGCACGGTGACCGGCGCAATCGACGCGCTGCGGGAGACGCTGCTCGGCCAGGTCGCACACGCCATTGAGCTGCAGGCGACCGCGCGACCCTGACGGTCCACGCGCTGCCGCCCTCTGCCCTGAGCCCTCTGCCCTCTGCCCTTTTTATGGACGGCCTCCTCATCATCGACAAACCGCAGGGACCGACATCGCACGATGTCGTGGCGCGCATGCGGCGCGTGCTGCGGGAACGCGCGATTGGCCACACGGGGACGCTGGATCCGATGGCGACCGGCGTCCTTCCGCTCGTCCTCGGCCGCGCCACGCGGCTGGCGAAGTTCCTGAACGCCGGCGAAAAGACGTACGAGGCCGTGATCCGGCTGGGCACGGCGACCGATACGGGCGACGCACAGGGCACGGCGGTCGGCGCAGCGTCGACGGGCCCCTGGCCCGCGCGCGAGGCCATCGACGCGGCGCTCGACGCGTTCCGCGGGACGTTTCTGCAGCAGCCGCCCGCGTTTTCCGCCAAGCACGTCGGTGGTGAGCGAAGCTACACGCTCGCCAGGCGAACTCGAGGGTCCGATGGGGGTCGGACCGGGGTCGGACCGGGGTCGGACCCTGTTGCAGTTTCTGCCACCTTACCCGCCCCCGTCAGCGTCACCGTCCATCGCCTCGAGGTCGTGAGCGTCGAGGCGGATCGTGTCACGCTGTCGGTGGACTGTTCCGCTGGCTTTTATGTCCGGTCCCTGGCGCACGACCTGGGCGCGCAGCTCGGCGTCGGCGGGCATCTGGCGGCGCTTCGGCGCACGCGCAGCGGCGACTTCGGCCTGGACGCGGCCATCGCCCTGGACGACGCCGAGCGGGATCCGCAGCGCGCGGCGAGTCGCGTGATCGCCCCGGCAGACATGCTGCCGAGGCTGCCACACGTCGTGCTGACACCGGAAGGCGTCGTCCGTGCGCGCCACGGGCGCGACCTCCGGCCGGCCGACGTGGAAAAAGGGGCGACACTGTCCTCCTTTTTCATCCGGCTACTGGATTCCAGCGGCGAACTCGTCGGCATCGGAGAGCCGGCGGCCACCCCCGGGCTTTTGCATCCCTGTGTTGTTCTGGGGTAACATGTTGAGGTTGTTCGACTAACGATTTTTTCGACATACGGCGCGCCTGGTTCCGACTGGGGCGTTCGTGGAGGACACACCCGGTGGCACTGAGCAAAGACCGCAAGACCGAGCTGATTGGCAGTTACAAGACCCACGACGGCGACACCGGCTCCCCCGAAGTCCAGGTCGCGATTCTCAGCGAACGCATCACCTACCTGACCGAGCACTTCAAGACGCACGCGAAGGATCACCACTCGCGCCGCGGCCTGCTGATGCTCGTCGGCAAACGCCGCCGGCTCCTCGACTATCTCAAGACCAAGGACGCCCAGCGCTACGCCGAGCTCATCAAGCGTTTGAACATCCGGAAATAGAAGTTAGAAGGAAGTCCCTTCAACTTTCCTTTCAACTTTTCAGTTTTAGCTTTTGACTTTATGAACATCCGCACTCGCACCATCACTCTCGGCAACAGGACCGTCAGCATCGAAACCGGCAAGCTCGCCAAGCAGGCCGGCGGCTCCGTCACCGTCCGTTCCGGTGATTCCGTCGTCCTCGTGACGGCGTGCCGCGCCTCCAGCCCGCGCGAAGGCATCGACTTCCTTCCGCTGACCGTCGACTACCGGGAATACACCTACGCGTCGGGCCGCATCCCCGGCGGGTTCTTCAAGCGCGAGGGCAAGCCGGCCGAGAAGGAAGTGCTGACCTGCCGCTGCATCGACCGGCCGATCCGGCCGCTCTTCCCGGACGGCTGGCGCTACGAGACGCAGATCATCGCGCTCGTGCTGTCGGCGGATCAGGCCAACGACACCGACGTGCTCGCGATCACCGGCGCCTCGGCGGCGCTCTCCCTGTCGGAGATTCCGTTCGAACGCACGATCGCGGCGGTGCGCGTCGGCCTGGTCGACGGCCAGTACATCGTCAATCCGACGTTCAAGGAACGCAAAGAGAGCCAACTGGATCTCATCGTCGCCGGCAGCAAGGAAGGCCTGGTGATGGTCGAAGCCGGGGCCAAAGAAGTGAACGAGGCGCAGGTCGTCCTGGCGCTGGAGACGGCGCACGCCGCGATCAAGCTGCTGGTCACGGCGATCGACGAACTGAAGGGCGAGGCCGGCAAGAAAAAGCTCGTCGTCGCGAAGAAGGAAATCTCGGCGGACTTCTACAAGGACATCGAAAGCAAGGTGCTCGGCCCGCTGACCGAGGCGATGCGCATTCGCGGCAAGCTGGAAAACTACGAGACGGTCGACCTCACGCTCAAGAACATGGTGGCGGGGCTGCCCGAGGGTGAAGCCGAGAAGAAGTCGGACGCCAAGGCGATCTTCAAGGAGTTGAAGGAAAAAGTCCTGCGCGAAGAGGTGCTCACGCACGGCGTGCGCCTCGACGGCCGCAAGTTCGACGAAGTGCGTCCCATCTGGATCGAGACCGGCATCCTGCCCCGCACGCACGGCTCGGCCGTGTTCACGCGCGGCGAGACGCAGGCGCTCGTGACCTGCACGCTCGGCACGGCCGACGATGCGCAGAAGATCGAGAGCTTCGAGGGCGAGACGTGGAAGAGCTTCATGCTCCACTACAACTTCCCGCCCTTCTCCGTCGGCGAAACCGGCCGCATGACCGGCCCGGGCCGCCGCGAAGTCGGCCACGGCGCGCTGGCGGAACGCTCGCTGACGCCGATGATGCCGACCGAGGAGCAGTTCCCCTATACCGTCCGCGTCGTCTCCGACATTCTCGAATCGAACGGCTCCTCGTCCATGGCCTCGGTCTGCGGCGGCTCGCTCGCGATGATGGACGCAGGCGTGCCGCTGAAGAAGGCCGTCGCGGGCATCGCGATGGGCCTGGTGATGGATGAGAAGACCGGCAAGTACGCCGTGCTCTCCGACATCGCCGGCGCCGAGGATCACTACGGCGACATGGACTTCAAGGTCGCCGGCACCGCCGACGGCATCACCGCGCTGCAGATGGACATCAAGGTCGGCGGCATCACGACCGAAGTGATGACGAAGGCGCTCGATCAGGCGCGCCGCGGCCGGCTGCACATTCTGGCCAAGATGACGGAGACGCTGTCGGCATCGCGCGAGAGCATCTCGTTGTTCGCGCCGCGCATCGTGACGATCCGCATTCCGGTGGACAAGATCCGCGACGTCATCGGGCCGGGCGGAAAGATGATCCGCAGCATCATCGAGCGGACCGGCGTGAAGATCGACGTCGAGGACGACGGCCGCGTGAACGTCGCGTCGGCCGACGGCGAGTCGGCGGCCAAGGCGATCTCGATCATCCAGGAACTGACCGCCACGCCGGAGTTGAACAAGACCTACCTCGGCAAAGTTCAGCGCATCACCGATTTCGGCGCGTTCATCGAGATCATGCCCGGCACGGACGGCCTGCTGCACGTGTCGGAGATCGCCAACCATCGCGTGAAGGACGTGCGCGACGAGCTCAAGGAAGGCGAGCAGCTGCTGGTCAAGGTCATCAACATCGATCCGACCGGAAAGATCCGCCTGAGCCGCAAGGCGCTGCTGACCGAAGAGGCTGGAAAAACGCCGGCATAAGGCTGAGAGCTGAGGGCTGAGGGCAGGTCAGCTGTCGGCTGAGAGCCGGCAGCTGATCCGTCGTACAATCAGCCCATGCGGCGGGCCACACTCTTCTTCGTCGCGCTGATGGTCGCCGGTGCGGCCGCGCAGGACGCGGGCCCGGCCGCGAAGCCCTTCACGATCACAGCCCGCCGCTACACGTTCGATCCCCCCCGCATCGAGGTCATGCAGGACGACCTCGTCAAGATCGACCTGCGCACGGCGGACATCGCCCACAGCATGACGATCGACGCGTACCGGATCGCCAAACGCGTCGGTCCGGGCCAGCCGGTCACGTTCGAATTCCGCGCCGATCGTCCAGGCACGTTCCCCTACTACTGCAACCTCCAGATCGAAGACGGATGCCGCCAGATGCACGGCGAGCTCGTCGTGCGGCCGCGCCGCTAGAACCCACGCCTCCGCACGCAGGTCGGCGTGTGACGATTCTGGTGGGTCGATCACGGATCCGAATGGCCGTCCAGCCACGCTCCGCCGTGTCGCTCTTACACATGCTGGCCCGCGTCCAGCCCTCCCATTCGCGCAATCGTGGAAAAACGCAGGCAAATCGGTCGTGCGCGGCTGGAACAGCGGTTGCAGTCACCGCCGGCATGACCATGGACATCGAGATCCTCGATTCTGGCACGAGCGAAGAGCTCAAGCTGGGCGTGCACGCCGCCGCGCTGGGGCTCGCTGTCGTGATGGGCGTCTACAACGCCGCTGCGTTTCTGAAGCGGCGCGAGCGCCATCTGGCGGTGAACACGGTGCTGTATGCCGCGCTGACCGCGTGGGAGCAGCAGCACGTCGCGCACCACTGGGCCGAGATTCGGCGCCCCAGGGACACCGACGTCATCTGATCAGGCCTTGAACGTCTGCGCGGCCTCGATGCGCTCGCGCACGGGCGGGTGGCTGTAGAAGAGCCACTGCACGAGCCTCGACGGATGATCTTCGGCGAGGTTCTGCGCGCCGAGCCGCCGCATGGCGGAAATGAACGCGGCCGGGTTGCGGGTCAGATCGAGGGCGAAGCGATCCGCGCTCCGCTCGAATCCGCGCGACATGGCATTCGCCACCGGCAGCATCACGAGCGGCACGGCGCCGGCCGCGAGGAGCAGCAGCGGCAGACCCGCCACATCGTCGACACCCCGGAGGCCGAGCGGCCCCTGCGGCGCCGCCAGCGTGCGCAGCACGAGCGCCGCCAGGTTGAATCCCGCCAGCAGCAGCACGATCTCGAAGACGATGCCCTTCCAGATGTCGCCGTGCACGTGGTGCGCGAGCTCGTGCGCGAGCACCACCTCGATCTCGTCGTCGGAGTACTCGGCCAGCATCGTGTCGGACACGAGAATGCGGCGCGTGGCGCCGAGTCCCGTCAGCGCGGCGTTCGCCTTCTTCGTCTTGCCGCCAAGGCCCCACTCGTACGCGCCGAGCACGCGCGCGCCGGCGCGGTCGGCCAGCGCAAGCAGGCGGGCGCTGAGGGCGTCGCGGTCGAGGGGCTTCACCGCGTAGAACAGGGGCAGCAACACGACGGGCGCGAGGTTGGTGAGCGCGACGATGACGAGCGCGAACAGGGCGCCGGCTTCGAGCCACCACCATCCGGGTGATTGGCGAATCAGCCAGTACACCGCGCCGGCCCCGGCGCTCGCGAGCAGCAGCCCGATGGCGAGTGATTTCGCTTGATCGCCGATCCAGCCGCCGAGCGTCTGCGTCGACAGCGCGTAGCGGCGCTCGAGGACGAACCCGCTGTAGAAGCCGAGGGGCAGGCTGCCGAATTCGTTGAGCAGGGTGAGGAGCACGACGTAGCAGAAGACGGTGGCGCCAGGCAGCCAGAACGGCGAGACGACGCGTCCTGCGGCAGCCTCGGCGGCCTGCCGCAGCGTCGCACTGAGTCCGGTCGCCGCCAGACCGGCAAGCAGCACCACGGTCCACGCGAGCGAGCCGAGACTCGCCTGTCTCTTCTGACGATGGTATCGGGTGGCTTTGTCCTCGTTCAAAATGGGTTCAAGGTACCGAATTCAGGGTTCAGGGTTCGTGGTTCGTGTCCTTCGGTTCCGTGTTCCGCGTGCGCAGACGGACGCCGCCGTTCACGGTCGACAACTCGATCGGCGTGCCGCCGCCGTTCATCTTGCCTTCGACCCGGCGCCGCGACTGCTCGCTGACTTCGAGTTTGAGACCCGAAATGTTGATGCCGCCGTTGGTGCACGTGGCCAGCACGTCGGCCTTCGCGCTCTCCGGCAGGCCGAGCGTCACGCCGCCGTTGACCGTGCCGAGGTAGATTTTGTCGGCGCCGACCGATGCCATGTCGATGACGACGCCGCCGTTGGTCGTGCGCGCGTCCACGCCGCCGCTGAGCGCGGTGCCCCGCACGCCGCCGTTGGTCGTGTGCGCGCTGACCTTGCCGGTGATGTCCTTCAGCGAAATCAGCCCGTTGGTGTTCGTGATGGTGAAGACCGCGGTGCGCGGCGCCTTGACGTGGAACCGGACTTCGGACGACGCGCCGATCATGATGCCGCCCAGCTTTTCCGCCTCGATCGAGACGCGGTCCGGGGTGGCGTCTTCCTTGATGACGATGCGCGGCAGCAACTCGCGCGCCGCGGCTTCAGTCGAGCCCTTGGCGATTCGCTCGGCGTGGACTTCGACGGTGGATCCGTCCACGCCTTCGATCTCCACGCGGCCGTTCGTGTTGGCGATATGCACTTCGCCGCCGGCGCGAAGCGGATAGGTATGGGTCCATTCGTCGGTGGCGCGTTCGCTCAGGTTGCCGAGCGACATGTCGCAGCCCGCGAGCACGAGCGCGAGCGGCAACGCGACGGCCCCGGCACGGACGGCCCCGACGATCGCTGAACGGCGGAAGTTCCAGGTCATGGACACGTGTCCTCCTGGGCAGTACATACGGCCCTCTGGAAGGGTCAGTTCAACTGTACGGAGATCAATTTAGAGACGCCCGGCTCCTCCATCGTGACCCCGTAGAGCCGGTCGGCGATCTCCATGGTCTTCCGGTTGTGCGTGATCACGATGAACTGGGTGTGCTGCTGCATCCCGCGCAGCATCTCGACGAACCGCCCGATGTTGGCGTCGTCGAGCGGCGCGTCGATCTCGTCCAGCAGGCAGAACGGGCTCGGCTTGAACTTGAACATGCCGAACATCAGCGCGATCGCCGTCAGCGCCTTCTCGCCGCCCGAGAGCAGCTGCACGCTCTGCAGGCGCTTGCCGGGCGGCTGCGCGATGATCTCGATGCCGCTTTCGAGCGGATCGTTCTCGTCGAGCAGCGTCAGGCCCGCCCGGCCGCCGCCGAAGAGCGTGCTGAATGTCTCCTGGAAGTTGCGGTTGATGGCCGCAAACGCCTCGCTGAAGCGCTCGCGCGTCGTCTCGTCGATACGGGCGATGGCCTGCGTCGTCTGGGCGATCGATTCGTTCAGATCCTTGCGCTGCGTCGTCAGAAACACGTAGCGGGTCTCGAGCTCGTCGTACTGCTCGATGGCCATCATGTTGACGGGGCCGAGGCGCTCGATCTTGCCTCGGAGCGCCGAGATGGCTTCTTCCGCGCTTACCGCGCGCTGCTCGGCCGCGACCAACTTGTCTTCCGTGGTGTCCGGCTTCAGCCGGACTTCCCCGGACGGGTCCGCCTGAAGGCGGACGCCACTGTCTTCATCCTCGCCCTCGTCGGCCGCATTGATCATGCTCGCATCGGGCGTCGCCTGTCCGTCCTTCTCGAGCTGCTCCACCTCCACCACCACTTCGTCGAGCGTGAGGTGGACGGCATCCTCGCAGGTGTACGCGAGGTGCGACAGGTCGGCCTCTGCGGTGGCGCGCGCGATGTCGAGTTCGGACACGACCGCGCGAATGGCGTCGAGCGCGTGGCGCGCCTCCTTGATGGTCGCGTCGAGCTCGTCGGTGCGGGCGCGCAGGGACAACACGATCTCGTCGGCCGCCATCACGCCCGCGCGCCGGCGATCGAGCTCGAGCACGTCGGTATCGAGTTGCGCGACGCCGGCGACGATCGCGGCCGTGAGCTCCTCGACGCGGCGGCGGGCCTCGTCCAGCTCCCGGGCGAGCGAGACCGACCGCTGCTCCATCTCGGCGCCGGCTTCCTGCAGGCGCTGCACTTCAGAGGCGAGCGCGCTCGCGCGCTCGACAAGCGCCGCGTGGGTCGCGCCCGCGTCGGCCGCGCGGCGGCTCAACTCTTCGGCGCCTTCACGCGCCTCGAACAGCCGGCGCTGCGCCGCGGTCAGACGCTCGTCCGCCAGCCGCTGGGCCTCTTCCAGCCGCGCGATCGACGCGCGTGCTTCTTCCTGACGGCGGTCGAGCGCGTCACGCTCCTCTTCGGACTGACGCCGCTCGCGCGCGAGCTGCTCGGACTTCTGGGCGAGGCGCGCCGACTCGTCGGCGGCGTGCTGCAACTGCGCCTCGTAGCCGACGATCGCCTTCTCGAGCCGGTGGTGCTCTGCATGCAGTGCGCCGATGGCGTTCGAGGCATGCGCGATCGTGGTGTCGAGCGCCGCGGTCTCCTGTGTGAGACGCGCCAGCGTCTCGCGCTCCGCCGCGATGCGATCCCGCAGGTCCTTGATTTCGCGTTTCGTTTCGAGAATGCCGCGCGCTTCGGCGCGCCCGCCGCCCGAGACGAGCTGCGGTCCGCGGAACAGGTCGCCGTCCACCGTCGCCACGGCGAGCGGCGTCGTGCGGCTGGCCGTGGCTGCCGCCTCGTACGTACGCGCGATCCAGGCGTCGCCCAGCACCTGTCGAATCGCGCCGGCAAACGGGCCGTTCACGCGCACGACGGACGACAGCGCGACACAGCCGCCGGGTACGGTCCGGCTAAAGCCGGACGCCACGTGCGCAGCTGCTCCGTCGTGGGGTCCGGCTTCAGCCGGACCGTCAGCCACGTATGCGGGCACACCGTCGTGGGGTCCGGCTTCAGCCGGACCGTCGGCGACCGTCGAGGTGATCAGAAACCCGCAGCGTCCCGCCCCGGCTTCGCGCACCAGCTGGAATCCCGCGGCGGCGTGCTCCGGCCGTTCGACCACCACATGCTGCAGCAGATCGCCGAGACAGGCTTCGACGGCGCGCTCGTAGCCGGTCTCGACCTCGAGATAATCGGCGATCGCGCCCTGCTGGTTGACCTTGCCGTTGGCCTGCACGAGGACGGCGCGGGCGGCATCGCCGTACCCGGCGCGCGCGGCGTCCAGTTCCTCGAACGACGTGAGGCGCGCTTCGAGTCCGGCCAGTTCCTGTTCGCGCGCCCTGACGGCGCGGCTGCGCCAGTCGTGCTCGATGCGGGCGCTCGCCAGCTCCGATTCCCGCGCCGTGCGCGCGATGCGCGTCGCGTCGACGGCGTCCTGGGCGCGGCGCAGGCCGTCGGCGGCCGCGGTCCGTTCGGCCGACGCGCGGTCCGATTCGATTCTGCTGTCGCTCTCCTCGACGTCCAGCTTGCCCAGCGTCTCGGCGACGCGATCGCGCGCGGTCGCGGCGTGCTCCAGCGCGTGACGGAGCGCCGTCGCCGAATTGATGGCGGAAAACACTTCGGAGCGCGCGGCCTCGACGTCCGCCTCGAGGCCCTCGATCTCGCGATGCGCCGTGTCGTACGCGTCCGACTCGGACGCGAGCGCGGCCGCCGCGCGATCGCGTTCGTCGTTGGCGGCGATCGCCGCCTGCTGCTTCGCGGTCAGCGCGAGGCGTGCCGGCTCGCGCCGCGATTCCAGCGCCTCCAGTTCGGCCGCCACCGCCGTCGTCCGCGTCTCGAGGGTCTGGATCTGCTCGCGGTCGAACGCCACCTGCTGCTGCTGGCGGTTGATGGCCAGTTCCAGCGCGTGCGCAGTCTCACGCGTCGCAGTCGCCGCCGATTCGGACTCCACCAGCTCGATGCGCAGGCGGCCGAGATCGGATTCCACCTCGGCGACGCGTGCGGCTGCCGTGGATTCGCGTTCGCGCGCGTCGCTCAGTCGCGCCCGCGCGGACTCGATCGTCTCGGCGAGCTGGCGGTACTTCCTCGCGAAGAGCACCTTCTCCCAGCGGTGCAGTTCGTCGCGCAGCTTCTGGCACCGGCGCGCCTTCGAGGCCTGGCGCTTCAGCGTGCCGCGCTGCTTTTCCACCTCGAAGACGATGTCGTCGATGCGAAGCAGGTTCTGCCGCGCGGCGTCGAGCTTCAGCTCCGCGGCGCGGCGGCGGGCCTTGTACTTCGTGACACCGGCGGCTTCCTCGATGAGCTGGCGGCGATCGGTCGGGCGCGAACTGAGGATCATCCCGATCTTGCCCTGCTCGATGATCGCGTAGGCCTTGGCGCCCAGCCCGGTGTCCATCAGCAGATCGTGGACGTCACGCAGCCGGCACGTCTGCCCGTCGATCAAGTACTCGCTCTCGCCCGAGCGGTACAGGCGGCGCGTCACTTCCACTTCGCGCGCGACCGATTGAATGATGACTTCCGCCTCGGCCCGGCTCAGGCCGGAGACGATCGGAATCAGATCGTGCGCCTCAGGTCCGGCACCCGCGTCGGCCCCGACGTCGAGCAACGCGCCATGGCCGTTGCCGTTCCCGTGGCCGTTGCCATTACCGTTCCCATGGCCGTTCCCGTTATGCCCGTTCCCGTTGGCGTGCCCGTTGCCATTGGCGTGGCCATTGCCGTTCCCATGGTCGGTCGCGGGATTCTCCGGGAACGCGGGTCCGCTGACGGTCTTCAGGAAGCCGCTGAAGCGCAGTCGGACTTCCGCCGACGCGCTCGGCTTGCGCGCGTCGCTGCCGTTGCAGATGATGTCTTCCATCCGCTCGCCGCGCAGACTCTTGGCGCTCTGCTCGCCCATCACCCACGTGATGGCGTCCGCGACGTTGCTCTTGCCGCACCCGTTCGGGCCGACAATGGCCGTCACGCCCTTGTCAAACGCGAGCTCCGAGCGGTCGGAAAACGACTTGAAGCCGTTGATTTCAATCCGTTCGAGACGCATGAGACACCTTAAATTGCGGATTGAGGAGTGCGGATTGCGGAGTGGACAGGAATCTCGTACAGCACCCGTCTAGCCCTCTCAATCCGCGATCCTCAATCCTCAGTCCGCAATGGTCGCGTGGGTTGGCTGGGATACGACCTGACAATTCGACCCGCTGTGGGCGGCCCTTTTCGTCCTCCAACCGCGGAGGACGGCCCCGGGGCCGCGAACGGTCGTCAGTGTACCAAGGCCTACGGGTAGCGGCAAGCGCAAACTGCTGCCACTAGGGCTGGTGGGCGTGGTGGGCGCTAGTGGTCGGCCTTGATCTTGGCGCCCTTGCTCAACTCGGTGAGCTTCTGGGCTTCGCCAAACAACCCCAGGGCAGCCTGCGCCTGCGGATCGGCGCCGATGATGTGGCGCCGCGCGTCGGCCATGCCGAACACGACTTCATCGATCCGGAAACGAATCATCGCGCGGATGAACGCGGCATCCTTCTGGAAGCCCTCGTCGTCCATGCGCACGCGGCTGGTCTTCAGGTGCTCGCGAAAATCCGCGACCATCGCATCGTCGACGACGAAGTTGGGCTTGACGAGCGTGCGCCCCGTCGCCTTCTGCGTGATGCGCGTGTCCCCCTCGGCCGCGTACTTCTGGGCGTAGTTCTCGAACTCCCCGCGGTTGTACAGCATGCGGCCGAAGCGTCCCGGATCGAATCCCTCGAGCGGGCCGGCGATCCGTGTGTCGGGCTCGATGCCGCCGCCGCTGTAGACCGGCCGCCCCGCATCGGTGTGCTTCAGATCGCTCGGACTGTGCGCGCGCTCGGCGTTCTGGTCCTTCAGCGAATAACTGAGGTACTCGTCGAACGTGGCGTCCCACGGGCGCTGAATGAGCCGGCCGCTCGGCGTGTAGTAATGCGCCGTGGTCAGGGCCAGGCCGGCGGCGCCGCTGATCTTGTACACGGACTGGACGAGCGCCTTCCCGAACGTGGTCTCGCCGACGATGTACGCCCGGTCGTGATCCTGGAGCGCGCCCGTGACGATTTCGGCGGCGCTCGCGCTGTCGCGGTTGGCGAGCATCACGATCGGAATGTCGGTGAACTCGCTCTCCTCCGTCGCGCGGTAGTCCGAATCCGAATTCGGAATCCGTCCGCGCGTATAGACGATCATCTTGCCGCGCGGCAGGAACTCGTTGGCGACCTTGATGGCCTGATCGAGCGGGCCGCCCGGATTGCGCCGCACGTCGAACAGCAGCCGCCGCATCCCCTTGGCCGCCAGCTCGTGCAACGCGTGCTTGACGTCCCGGTCGGTGTTCTCGCCGAAATCCTGCATCCGGATGTACCCGGTCGTCGCGTCGATCATGAAGTACGCGGGCACGGTCGGGATGGTGACCTCGTCGCGCGTCACCGTGAGACGGATCAGTTCGTCGTAGCCGCGACGCTTGAGGGCGATGTCGACCGGCGTGCCCTTCGCGCCGCGCAGCTTCTTCATCGCCTGCTCGGTCGTCCAGCCGTGCGCGTCCTCGGTCCCGATCCACGCGATGATGTCGCCGCGGCGCACGCCCTGCCGGTACGCGGGCGATCCCTCGAAGACGCCCATCGCCATCACGTCGCCGTCGGGCGTGTTCTGGATGGTGATGCCGAGGCCGTAATAGTGCCCTTCCTGGCGCTCGCGCATCTGCGCGTACTCGCGCGGCGTGAAGTAGCTGGAATGCGGATCGAGCGTGGCGAGCATGCCACGGATCGCGCCCGTCACCAGGTTCTCATCGTCGACCTTGTCGACGTAGCTCGTCTCGATCGCCTTCAGCGCCGCGGAGAACGCCGCGTAGTGCCCGGGGATCTTGTCCTCGGTCGCGAGGGCGCTCCGGCCGAACAGCCCGCCGACGAGGGCGGAGACGAGAATGGCGAAGACGACGGCGGGAAGCGGTCGGTAGCGTCGCATGAGGGATGCTAACACACCCTGGAATTCCTTGACCCTGCATCGACGGGATTCCTATAATGAGTGCTGCGACCCGCCTCGGTTTCTTGAAAGCAGGAGTTCTATGTTTGGTTCCCTTGGAATGCCGGAGCTGATCGTCATTTTCGTCATCGCGCTCATCATTTTTGGCCCCCGCAAGCTGCCCGAACTGGGCCGTTCACTCGGCAAGAGCCTGGCGGAGTTCAAGAAAGCCTCCAACGAGTTGCGCAACACGCTGGAAGAAGAGATCCGGATCGACGAGCAGCGGACGGCCGAAGACAAGCGGACGGCCGACGCCGCCAAGACGCCGGTCGAGGTTCCCGCCCCGACGGCCGTGGCGCACCACGACGAAGAGCCGGCGCAGAAGATGGACCACAGCGCGTAAGCGCCGCCCTCCATGGCCCTCGTGCCTTTTCCTGGCCCCCAGTCGGGGGCCTTTCCGATTCCTCCGGACGACGATGATGATGCCGCCGCGCCTGGCGACAAGATGTCGTTTCTGGATCACCTCGACGAACTGCGGAAGCGCATCGTCAACTCGGCGATCGCCATCGGCGTCGGCGTCGTGCTGTGCTTCGCGTTCATCAACCGGATCGTCGACTTCATCCTCGCGCCGACGCGCAAGGCGCTGCCGCCCGGCGTCAAGCTGATCTACACGCAGCCGGGCGAAGCGTTCTCGCTGTACGTCACGGTCGCGCTGATCGCCGGCGCCGTTCTCGCCGCGCCGTTCATCATGTTTCAGGTGTGGATGTTCATCGCACCGGGGCTGTACTCGAAAGAGAAACGAATGGCGTACCCGTTCGTGCTCTTCACGACCATCGGCTTCCTGGCGGGCGCGGCGTTCAATCACTACATCGCGTTTTCGTTCATGATGGCGTTCTTCGCGAGCTTCAACACGCCGGACCTGGCCTTCATGCCGAAGCTGGAGGACGTGTTCGGCCTGTACACCAAGATGCTGCTCGGCATGGGCGCCGTCTTCCAGATGCCGACGGTGGTGTACTTCCTGGCCAAACTGCGGCTGGTCACGGCCTCGTTCCTTGCGCGGCACTTCAAATTCGCCTTTCTCATCATCTTCATCGCCGCCGCGGTCATCACGCCGACCGGCGACATGATGACGCAGGCGATCTTCGCCGCCCCCATGATCGGGCTGTATCTCCTCAGCATCGCGATCGCGTGGATCGTCGGACCTAAGCGCGAAAAAACGTCCGATTAAGAATTGGGAATTGAGAATTAAGAAGGGGAATCCCATTCTTAATTCCTAATTCTTCATTCATAATTTGCTCATTGGCGATCAAGCCGTCCTCCGCCAGGCACATCGACGCGCTCCTCGAGGACTTGCACGCGGCGAGCGCGGCCACACGTGACGCCGCCGTCGCGCGTCTGACGGTCATCGGCGCCCGTGCCGTTGAACGGATCGTCGCGCTGGCGGAGTCCACGGCCGGCACGCCCGCTCGCACCGCCGCCTTCAAAGCCCTCGAAGCCATCGGCGATGCGCGCGCGCTCGAACCCGCACTGCGCGCCCTCGACGATCCCGACGCGGCCATCGCGGTGGCCGCGGCCGGCGTCGCGCGTCTGTTCGTCCGCAGCGCGCGGGGCGCAACGGCGGTCGATCGGCTCACCGCGGCGGCGCTCGACGGCAGGCGGCCCGACGCCGTGCGGCTGGCGGCCCTCGGATCGTTGCGCGATCTCGACGTCACGACGCTGGCACCGCTCCTCGCGACTCTCGCCGCTGACGCGAGCGCGGCGGTGCGTGAGCATGCCGGCGCGGAAGGCGCACGGCGCCGCAATGAAGGCTCGCGCCCGGCGGACCTGCTGTCTCGCGCCGCGGACCGGGGCCCGGCCGACGATGCGGGCGCGCTTCGTCAGGCCATCATGCACGCCGGCCGCAAGGCGGCCTTGCCGAAACTGCTCAGGATCGTCGAGCGCGTGCGCGAACGGGAGGCATCGGAGCCGCCGGCGCGCCGGGCCGAGTGGATCGCGGTGCGGGCCGCCGCCCATCTCGCGCTGGCGCAGCGCGGCAGCCGCCTCGCGCTCTACGATCTGCGGGAATCGCTGGAAGGCGCGGCGCAACTGCCGGTGGAGTTCGTCGCCGCGTTGTCGCTCGTCGGCGACACTGGATGCCTCGAATCGATCGCCGTCGCCTACGCGCGCGCGTCAGGGGCCGGACGGGCGCGCGACGACTGGTGGCGCCGGCATCTCGCCGACGCGTTCGGCACGATCGTCGGCCGCGAGAAAATCACGCGCCGCCACGCGGTGATGAAGAAGATCGCTAAGAGATGGCCAGGCGTCGTGGAAGAACTCCTGGCTGGTGGGGCTGGTTAATACGCTTTCGCGAACCACGCCTCCGCGACCGCCGGCTTGCCGCAACGGACACACCCGCCCGCCGGCGCGCTCCCGCCGATGGGCATGTTGCGAATCGTCGCCTGCGTGTCCGTCTTGATCTGCGCTTCGCACTCGACCGTGCCGCACCAGGGCGCGATCACGAAACCCGGCCGCCCTTCCATCGTCTGCGTGAACGCGTCGTAATTGTCCGCGCGCAGCGTGTGCTCCTCGCGGAACCGGAGCGCGCGCTCGAGCAGATTGCGCTGGATGTCGTCCAGCAGGACGCGGAGCGCGGCCGCGAGACCCTCCATCGGCACGCTCTGCTTTTCGCGCGTGTCGCGCCGCGCGACGAGGACCGCCGACTTCTCGATGTCCTTCGGCCCAATCTCGACGCGCAGCGGCACGCCGCGCAGTTCCCACTCGGAGAACTTCCAGCCGGGGCGCTCTTCGCGCTCGTCCAGTGTGACCCGGATGCCGGCCGCGGCCAGCGCCCGCTGAATTTCCTGCGCCTTCGGCAGGACGGTCTCACGCCAGTTGTCCCGGCCGATGGGCACGATGACCACCTGATACGGCGCAAGGCGAGGCGGCAGGACGAGGCCGCTGTCGTCGCCGTGCGCCATGATGACGGCGCCAACGAGGCGCGTCGACACGCCCCACGACGTGCCCCACACGTGCTGGACCGACTTGTCGCGCGCCTGGAACGTGATGTCGAAGGCCTTCGCGAAGTTCTGTCCGAGATTGTGTGACGTTCCCGCCTGCAGCGCGCGTCCGTCGCCCATCAGCGCTTCGATCGAGTACGTCCGCAGGGCACCGGCGAACTTCTCGCTGTCGCTCTTCATGCCCTTGATGACCGGCACGGCCAGCACGCTCTCCGACAGGCTGGCGTACAGATCGAGGATCATCAGTGTTTCGGCTTCCGCTTCGTCGTGCGTTTCGTGCGCCGTGTGCCCTTCCTGCCAGAGAAACTCGGTCGTGCGCAGAAACGGCCGCGTGACTTTCTCCCAGCGGACGACGTTGCACCACTGGTTGATCAGAATCGGCAGGTCGCGCCAGGACTGCACCCACTTCGCGTACATCGTCCCGATGATCGCTTCCGACGTCGGACGCACGACCAGCTTTTCCTCGAGTTCCTCGCCTCCGCCGTGGGTGACGTAGGCCACCTGCGGCGCGAATCCCTCGACGTGCTCGGCCTCCTTGTTCAGCAGGCTCTCGGGAATGAACAGCGGAAAGTACGCGTTCACATGGCCGGTGCGCTTGAACTCGGCGTCGAACGCCTGCTGAATCAGCTCCCAGATCGCGTAGCCGTAGGGCCGGATGACCATGCAGCCCTTGACCGGTGAATAGTCGGCGAGTTCCGCGCGCCGGACGACGTCGAGGTACCAGCGGGAGAAATCCTGCGACCGGGGGGTGATCTCGGTCACGAAGCCGTCAGCTTTGTCCTGTTTGGCCATGTTTCGTGAATGCTATCCTACCATCCGCCCTTGTGATGGAACCCGTCCGCATCGACGTCGCCACGCCCTCCCGCGCGTACACCGTCACGATCGCCGACGGCGCGATCGAGCGCGTCGGCCGCACGCTCGACGACTTGAAGGCGCCAGCGCGGCGCTTCGTCGTCTCGAGCCCGCTCGTCTGGCGCCTGCACGGGCCGAAGCTCGCGCACGCGCTGAGCGGCGCCGAACCGATCCTGGTGCCCGACGGCGAGCGCTTCAAGCAGCTGCCGACGGTGGCGCGGATCTACGACGCGCTGGTGCGCGCGAATGCGGACCGGGCGTCGGCGATTGTCACGTTTGGCGGCGGCGTCATCGGCGACATGGCCGGATTCGCGGCGGCCACCTACCTGCGCGGCGTGATGCTGGTGCACGTGCCGACGACCCTGCTCGCCCAGGTCGACAGCGCGATCGGGGGCAAGGTCGGCGTGAACCACCCGCTCGGGAAGAACCTGATCGGCGCGTTCTATCAGCCCGAGGCGGTCATCATCGATCCGCAGGTGCTCGGCACGCTGCCACGGCGCGAATTCCGCGCCGGCCTCTACGAAGTGATCAAGTACGGGATGACGTCGAGCGCCTCGCTGTTCGATCGCGTCGCGAAGGATCGGAAGGCCATCTTCGCGCGCGCGCCCGAAACGCTGACGCCGATCATCGCCGAGTCCTGCCGCATCAAGGCGGCGGTCGTGGCCGCCGACGAGCGCGAAGCGGGCCTGCGCCGCATTCTCAATTTCGGCCACACCGCGGGCCACGCGATCGAGGCGGTGACGAAGTACAAGCGGTTCCGTCACGGCGAAGCCGTGGGCTACGGCATGCTCGTGGTCGCGCAGCTCGCGACCGCCCGCGGCGCGTTCGCGGAACGGGACGCGCAGGCGCTCAGGGACGTCATCGCCAGCCTCGGCCCGCTCCCCCCGATTGCCGACCTGTCGGCGACGCAGATGCTGGACGCGATGAAGCACGACAAGAAGATGATCGCCGGACGGCTGCACGTCGTGCTGCCGACGGCCATCGGCGCAACCGCGATCGTGGATGACGTGACCGAGAAGGAAATGCGCGCGGCCTTGAGGGTGGTGGGATTTAGGGGGTGAATCTGAGGATGTGAGAATCTAAGGATCTAAGGATCTAAGGATCTGAGGATCTGAGGATCTGAGGATCTGAGGATCTGAAGAATTGCAGAGTCGCGGGGTTGTTCCCCTTCCCACATCCTCACATCCTCACATCCTCACATCCTCACATCCTCAAATTTACGAGTCGAGCCCATACTCCCTGAGCTTGGCGGTCAGCGCTTTGTAGCTCACCTGCAGCAACTCCGCCGCGCGGCCTTTGTTGCCGGCCGCTTCTTTCAGCACCGCCTCGATCTTCCGCCGCTCGACCTCTGCCTGCGCGCGCCGGGACACATCGCTCAGCGTTCCCGACCAGTCGAGCGTCGCCCACGGGTCCGGCGCGGTGTCGGCGGCCGCGTCGAACCCGATCGGGTACCGCGACAAGTTGAGATGGTGTCCGAGAATCGTGTCACCTTCGCACAGAATGGCCGCGCGCTCGATGCAGTTCTGCAGCTCGCGCACGTTGCCGGGCCACGCGTACGCGCAGAGCTCCTGCTCGGCCGCGGGAGACAGCACGAGCGCCTTCTTCTTCAAATCGCGGCAGAACCGCTCGATGAAGTGGCGGGCGAGAGTCACGATGTCCCCGGGGCGTTCGCGCAGCGGCGGAATCGTGATCGGAAACACCGAGAGGCGGAAATACAGATCCTCGCGGAACTGGCGCGCGGCGACGGCGGCTTTGAGGTGCCGGTTCGTCGCCGCGACGATGCGGACGTCCACGCGCAGCGGCACGGTCCCGCCGACGCGCTCGAACACTTTCTCTTCCAACGCCCGCAGAATCTTTGCCTGCAGCGAGAGCGGCAGATCGCCGATCTCGTCGAGAAACAGCGTCCCGCGGTGCGCGAGCTCGAACTTGCCCGGCTTCCGTTGTCCTGCGCCGGTAAACGCGCCTTTCTCGTAGCCGAAGAGCTCGGTTTCGAGCAGGTTCTCGGGAATGGCGGCGCAGTTGATGGCGACAAACGGTCCGTCCGCCCGCGGGCTCAGCAGGTGCAGCGCGCGCGCGAAGAGTTCCTTGCCCGTGCCGCTCTCGCCCTCGAGCAGGACCGTCGCGTCGGTCGCGGCCGCCCGGTGCAGCGCCACCGACACCTGCTTCAGTTTCGGATCGTCACCGACGATCTGCGGCGCGCCGCGGCGCTGCGCGAGTTCGTCCTTCAGCAGGATGTTTTCGGTGACGAGCCGCCGCTGCCCCAGCGCGCGCTCGACCAGCAGCAGCAGATGATCGGGATCGACGGGCTTGGCCAGGAAGTCGAGCGCGCCTTCCTTCATCGCCGACACCGCGTCCTGAATGCTGCCAAACGCCGTCATGACGATGACCGGCAGCTCGGTATCGAGCTCCTTCGCCGCGCGCAGGACGCCGAAGCCATCGCCGACCGGCAGCCGCAGATCCGACAGGACGACCGAGGGCCGGCCGGACCGTAACGCGGCTTCGGCTTCAACCTGATCGCGCGCCTCGATGACGGCGTGTCCCTGCGCTTCGAGCGCGAGGCGCAGCATCGCCCGGAGAGAGTCTTTGTCCTCGACGAGCAGGATCGGCGGATCGACCGGGTGGCGGGACCGCGCGCTCACCGCAGCCAGCCGGGCGGAGTGCCGGCACGGCGCGCTTCTTCCTGAAAGTCGGCGAGCGCTTTCTTGTCGGCCTCGATGGCCTTCTTCAGCCCGTCGAGTTCGGTCATCGATTTCTGCCGATCGCGCTCGATCGTGCCCCTCTGGGCCGGATCGTCGCGGTTGACGAAATCGGTTGTCTGCGCGTTGATCTTGATCTGCAGGGCGTCGGCGAACGATGAATCGTGATCCAACTGCGCCCGCAGCGCTTTCAAGCGCTCCGACCAGTACTTCTGATCCTTGGGGGCGTCCTTCGCGGTGCCCGCATCCTTG
>Ga0315281_10002792_pt1 | contig 25873 bp, 19 predicted proteins | sample YL17G07_0_MG_FD_204540 | JGI IMG/M metagenome (GOLD analysis project Ga0315281, IMG submission 204540) | Sediment microbial communities from Yellowstone Lake, YNP, Wyoming, USA - YL17G07_0 | ecosystem: Environmental > Aquatic > Freshwater > Lake > Sediment | place: USA: Wyoming | collected... | reverse complement strand
CGGCGGAGCGCTTGTTGAGGATCCCCTCGACCTTCAGGACGCGACGGTTCGTGACGATGTAGTCCTGTTCGTACCAGCTCCAGTAGAGCCGACCCAGCAGGACCGCCGCGATCACCATCGCCGCCATGGCGATCAGCCCGAGACCACGTCCCAGCGGACCGTTCCCGGCCATCCCGGCCCGGAGGACGAGCGCCGCGACCGCGAAGATGAGCAGGACCCACGCCCCCCGCCCGTCGATGACCGTGGCGAGCCAGTGCTGGCGCGTCCGAAGGGCGATCTGCTCGCCATCGGAGAGGAGCGTGTCGGCGTAGCGCGCCACGGCGGTGGACCTCCTCAGGCCCGCGGGTGAGCGCGGGCGTAGATCTCGCGGATGCGCTCACCGGTCAGGTGGGTGTACAGCTGCGTGGTGTTGATACTCGCATGCCCGAGCAACTCCTGGACGATCCGGAGGTCGGCGCCGCCCTCCAGGAGATGGGTGGCGAAGCTGTGGCGGAGGGTGTGCGGGCTCACCCCGTCGGCGAGACCGGCAGTGCTTGCTGCGCGCTTGACGGCAGACCATGCCCCCTGGCGACTCCAGCGCCGCCCGCGATCCCCGAGGAAGAGTGGCCCGCCCCGGATCGGCGCGACATGGAAGCGCTCCAGGAGGATGGCACGCGGGCCGTCCACCCAGCGGGCGAGGACACCGAGCGCCACGTCGCCGACCGGGACGAGCCGCTCCCTGTCCCCCTTGCCGATGACCCGGACGAAGCCGCCGTCGAAGGAGAGGTGTTCGAGATCGAGGCCGAGCGCCTCGGAGATCCGCAGGCCGGCGGCATAGAGCAGCTCGAGGAGCGCACGGTCGCGAAGCGGCCCGATCTCGTCCGAGTCCTCCGGGCCCGCGGCGTCGAGGAGCCGTTCGACCTGGGCAATCGTCAGCGTTTCGGGGAGGAGCCGCGGCATGCGGGGCAGGTCCAGGTGCGCCGCCACGTCGACCGGGATCAGGCCCTCACCGAAGGCGAACCGGTAGAAGCCGCGGATGGAGGCGGCTCGTCGCCGGAGGCTCGTCGGCGCGAGGCCCGGATCACCCGGCCGGCCCCGCCGCGACCGCTCGGCCAGGTAGCGGAGCGCGGCGTCGGGGCCGCGTCCCCATTCCCGGGCCGTGCCGCGCGCGTTCGCGAAATCGGCCAGGTCGGACCGGTAGGCACGCACGGTCGCCGTGGCGACGCCGCGCTCGACGCGCAGGTGGTCGAGGTAGTCCTCGATGGCCCGTTCGATCGGCGGCACGCCGCCCACCCTGCCCCGCGCCTACGCCGAGCGCTCGAGCCGGGTCCGCCAGACCTCGGCGACGGTGAGGAGTTCGCGGGCGGAGGCGACGGCCGCGGCCCCGAGTCCGGCATCCCCTCCCCCACCGAGCATGGCGGCCAGCTCGGCGACGCGGCCCTCGTGATCGAGTCGGGCAACCTCCGTGACGGTGCGGCCGTCCCGCTCGCGCTTGACGATCCGGAAGTGCGCATCCGCGTGCGCGGCGATCTGCGGCAGGTGGGTCACCACGAGGACCTGGTGCCGGCGAGCCAGGACCCAGAGGCTCCGGCCGAGCGGATCTGCCGTCCGGCCACCGATCCCGGTATCGACCTCGTCGAAGACGAGCGTGGGCGTCTCGTCGGCGGCCGCGAGAACCTGCTTCACCGCCAGCGCGACGCGCGAGAGCTCGCCGCCAGACGCGATCCTGGCGAGGGGTCGGGCGGGCTCGCCCGGGTTGGGCGCGAGGCGATAGACGATCTCATCGGCCCCGGACGCATCGAATCCCACGGCGTCGCCGTCGAGCTCGATCGCCGGCTCGTCGGCCGCGGCGGGTCGCCGACCCAGCGCCACGTCGAAGGCCCCGCGCGGAAAGCCGAGGCCGCCGAGGATCGCGTCCACCTCTGCCCCGAGCCGGGCGGCCGTCGCGCGCCGGAGCGCACCGAGCGCCGCCGCCGCGGCGGCCACCTCCCCGAGAAGCCGGGCATCGTCCGCCTCCCGGCGGGCCCGTTCCATGTCCACGCCCCGCAACCGCTCCGCGTCGGCGGCGGCGCGTTCGCCGTGGGCGAGGACGGCCGCCTCGTCGTCGCCGTAGCGCCGCTCGAGGCCGTAGATGACCGACAGGCGTTCCTCCAGCGCCGCCACGGCCGCGGCATCGTGATCCACGGCATCGAGCAGTCCGCGGATCTCGCCGGCGACGTCCTCCAACTCAGCGTCGACGCCCGCCAGGCGGGCGGCGATGGTCTCGAAGCGGGGGTCCAGACGGACAAGCGAGTGGGCTTCACGGAGCGCGAGCCCCGCCGCCGCGCGGGCCGTCATCCCGTCGCCGTCGAGCGCCTCGCGGATCGCGGCACCTCCTGCGGCGATCGTGGCGCCGTGGCGGGCCGCCGTGAGTCGGGCGCGGATCTCTTCCGCCTCGCCGATCCGGAGCCGCGCGCCGGCGATCTCGACGGCCTCGTGCTCGAGAAGCTCGAGCCGGCGTGCGAGCTCGCGTGGGTCGGTGGCAAGTTCGGTCAGCGCCGTCCGGTTCTCCCGCCAGCGCGCCACGGCCGTGGCCATCGCCGCGCGCGCCTCCCCGTGGCCCCCGTATGCATCCAGCAGGTCCCGCTGCCAGCGTGGGTCAAGGAGGCGGCCCTGGTCGTGCTGCCCATGGATCTCGACCAGCGGTCCGGTCGTCTCAACGAGCCGCGCGGCGGTGATCGTCTCGTCGTCCACTCGAGCGGTCGAGCGGCCCGCGGAGGTCACCTCGCGGATGGCGATCAGGGGTTCCGGGATCCGGTCGAAGAGCGCCTCGACCCGGGCGATCTCCGCCCCGTGCCGGACCAGGGTCGTTTCGGCGCGCGCCCCGAGCGCGAGCCCCAGCGCGTCGATGATCAGGCTCTTGCCGGCGCCGGTCTCGCCGGTCAGGACGTTGAGGCCGGGCGCGAATTCCAGGCGCAGCCGGTCGATCAGGCCGAGGTCCACGACGGCGAGCTCGAGCAGCCGCCCGGTGCGTCCCGGTTCGCCTCCCGGCGACCCGGGCGATCGCGGAGCGGCGGGGGCCGTTGCGGCGCGGGCCCGTCCGGCGACGCCCGTCACGAGGACCTCACGACGGCAGGAGCTCGACCTTCTTGCGCAGGAGATCCCAGAAGGGCAGCGACCCAGCTGGCTGGACGAGGCGGATCGGACGCTCCAGGGCACGGACCTCCACGACGTCGCCGACGGCGATCGGGACGTCCTCGCGTCCATCGATCGAGACGAGCGCCTCGTGGGCGTCGGTGACCCGACAGCGCACCACGACGGACGGCCCGACCACCACGGACTTGATGGTCGTCAGGTATCCCGCAATCGGCGTCACGATCAGGTTGCGGGCCGTCGGATCGAGGATCGGGCCTCCGGCCGAGAACGAGTAGCCGGTCGAGCCGGTCGGGCTGGCCACCACGAGTCCATCCGCGACGTAGGTCGCGAGGTGACTGTCGTCGATTGCGACATCCATCCGGACGACGCGAGCCAGGGCGCCGCGCGCCACGACGATGTCGTTGAGCGCCAGGTAGCGCTCGGCGCCGTCCGGGCGTCCGCCCCGCAGGATCCTGCCCTCGAGGCCCATCCGGTGCTCGAGGGTGTACTCGCCGACATGCAGCTGGTCGAGGACGCGGGTCAGGTCGCCGGCCTCCACCTTCGAGAGAAAGCCGATCTTGCCGACGTTGATCCCGAGCAGCGGAACGTCGACGTCCGCGACGGCACGCGCGGCGCGCAGGAAGGTGCCGTCGCCGCCCAGGACGACGAGGAGGTCGGTGCCGGGAAGCTCCCGGTGCAGCGCGTCGAGATCGGCCGCGGTCGTCGTCCACTGCGGAATGCCGCGCATGGACGCCCAGCCGGACGCTCGCTCGCGCAGCTCGAGCGCGGCGTCGCTCGTGGGGTTGTAGGCGAACCCGATCCGGGTCAACGGTCCGGCGCTCATGAGACCACCGGCTCCGTCGAGGCGGCAATCCGCGCGGCGAGCCCCTCGGCGCGGGCCGGGCTCGTCTCGTCCGTCTCCGGCGGGAGGCCGAGCGCCGCCGCTGCCGGCACCCGCAGGTAGAGGAGGAACTCGCGATTGCCCTCCGGGCCCAGGAGCGGGGACGGAATGACGTCGAGCGGGACGAGGCCGACGGCGCGGGCCGCCTCGACGACGCCGAGGACGGCGGATCGATGCACCGCGGGGTCGCGGACCACGCCGCCGGGGACCTGCCCCCGGCCGGCTTCGAACTGCGGCTTCACCAGCGCCACGATGTCGCCGCCGGCCGGCCCGAAGGCCGTGGCGACGGGGCCGAGGACCAGGCGGAGCGAGATGAACGAGACATCGATCACCGCGAGATCGACGGTCTCGGGCAGGAACCCGGCCGAGATCCGGCGCGCGTTGGTCCGCTCCATGGAGACGACCCGTGGATCGGCGCGGAGAGACTCCGCGAGCTGACCCCGGCCCACGTCGAGCGAGTAGACGCGCGTGGCGCCGCGCTGGAGAAGGACGTCGGTGAAGCCGCCGGTCGAGGCGCCCGTGTCAAGGCAGGTCCGCCCGCGCGGCTCCACCCTGAACGCGTCGAGGGCAGCGGCAAGCTTGTGACCGCCACGGCTCACGTACGGCTCGGGCAGGCTCACGTCCAGCGCGATGTCGAGCGGCACGAGGTCGCCCGCCTTGCGATCGGACCGGGCGGCGTCACCGACCCCGACGCGGACGCGACCGCCCATCAGCAGCGCCTGGGCACGGGTCCGTGAGATGGCCAGACCGCGATCGACGAGAAGCTGGTCCAGGCGCAGGCGCGAACCGGGGGCGACCGGCTGGCGGCGGCGGGGGGTCGCGGTGGCGTTCACCGGCTTATCGTGGCACAGCCGGCTCTCTCGTGGCTCACCTGCCGGCTCCCCGATCCGCGAGCGCCGGATGCCGGCTCGGGGTTGGCGCACGATGGCATGGGTGGCGCGCTGGTTCAGTGTTGCGCCGCATGGCGCAGGCCGGGTCAGCCGTGGGCGGCGGGAGCCTCGGACCGGCCGGGGTCCGCGTCGAGGACGGCAAGGGCCTCGCGTACCTGCGCCTCGAGCCCGGCGGCGTCGAGGCGGAGCAGCCGTCGGAGATCCGAGACGGCACCGTGGTCCACGAAGCGGTCGCCCGGGATCCCGACGATTCGGACCGGAATGCCCCGGTAGGCCGGATCGATCAGCCGCGCCTCCTCGATCGCCTCCAGGACCGCGCTCCCGAACCCGCCCGTGACGACGCTCTCCTCGAACGTGACGACGAGCCGCTTCCCGCGGGCCTGATCGAGGATCAGCTGGCGATCGAGCGGCTTGGCAAACCGGGCGTTGATGACCCCGACCGAGACGCCGTCGCGCTCCAGCGCCTCCGCCGCGGCGACCGCCCGCATGGTGATGGGGCCGAACCCGACGAAGAGGACGTCGCGGCCCTCGCGCAGGACCTCCGCCTGGCCGACCCGGATCGGCGCCGGATCCGCTCGCGGCAGCCCGAACCCGGGGTCGCGCGGGTAGTGCAGGGCGAAGGGGTGATCCTGGGCCAGCCCGGTTCGCAGCAGGGCTCGCAGCTCCTGCTCGTCCTTGGGACTGGCGATGACGAGGAACGGGAGCTGGCGCTGGGCGGGGATCGTGAACATGCCCTGGTGGGAGGTCCCATCCTCGCCGACGAGGCCCGCGCGGTCGACCCCGATGATCACCGGCAGGTCGTTCTGGCAGACGTCGTGCACGGTCTGGTCGAAGGCGCGCTGGAGGAAGGTCGAGTAGATCGCCACCACCGGGCGAAGCCCACCGAGGGCGAGGCCGGCCGCGAGCGTCACCGCGTGCTGCTCCGCGATCCCGACGTCGATAACCCTGTCCGGGAACGCCGCGGCGAACTTCGCCATGCCGGTCCCCGTGGGCATTCCGGCGGTGATCCCCACGACCCGCCGGTCGGCGCCCGCCAGACTCACCAGCTCGTCGGCGAAGATCGCGGTGTAGTTCGGATGCTTCTTCGGGGCATCGGCAGCCCTCTTCGGCGGCGTTGCGTCGCCGTTGGAGCCCGCTCCGTGCGGCGTGCTGGCCCCGTGGCTCGGCGGGGCCGCCACGCCTGCATCGGGACCCTCCGTGCCCGGGGCGAGGTCCATGGGCGGGAGGGCCGCGCCGTGGAAGGAGACCTGGTCCGTCTCGGCCGGGCGGTAGCCCCGGCCCTTCTGCGTCCGGACGTGGACGAGGATAGGCCCCTTGAGGTCGAGGACCCGCTCGAAGGTCTCGAGGAGCGCATGCAGGTCGTGCCCGGGAACGACGCCGATGTAGGTGATCCCGAGATCCTCGAACAGTTGTCCCGGGGACGCGAGATTGACGACGGATCGACGGATCCGCTGGCTCCACTCGAGGGCGCCGGAACCGACGACCGGCAGCTTCTCGACGAGGTTGTCGTAGGCCGACTTCGACTGCTGCCAGGCCACGCTGAGCTTGATCTTCGAGAGGTACGTGGAGAAGGCCCCGACGGTCGGGCTGATCGACATCTCGTTGTCGTTGAGGACGATCAGGAGCTGCGTCCCCTTGTGGCCGATGTCGTTGAGCGCCTCGAGCGAGAGCCCACTCATCAGCGCGGCATCCCCGACGACGACCGCGATGCGCTCCAGCCCGTGGCGGATGTCACGGGCGGTGGCGAGGCCCTGGGCGATCGAGAGGCCGGTCCCGGCGTGGCCGCCGTCCATTACGTCGTGCTCGCTTTCGGACCGGCGCGGGAAACCGCCGATGCCGTTGATCTGGCGAAGCGTCCCGAATTGCTCGAGCCGGCCGGTCAGCAGCTTGTGGGCATAGGCCTGGTGTCCGGTATCCCAGACGATCCTGTCGTGCGGCGATTCCAGCAGCCGATGGAGAGCCAGGGTGAGCTCCACGACGCCCAGGCTGCTGCCCAGGTGGCCGCCCGTCGTGGCGACGGTGCCGATGATCGTTTCGCGGATCTCGGCGGCAAGGAGGGCGAGCTGGCCCTCATCGAGGCCACGGAGATCGGCCGGCCCGCGGAGGCCGGCAAGGATGGAGGTCACGACGGGGGTCTCGCTCCGCTGGGGGTTGTACGACGCTTCGGACGCGCCGGGCGCGGTTCTTGCGACGATGATTATCTGATACTACCGCAGCGCATGTTTCGGGACGTCACCGGGGAGCCCCGTCCCCCTCCCCGGCCTCGGCTGCCTCGTCCGGCCGGACGTTGATCGCGGCGAGCGCTCCCCCGGCCCGGGTCACGAGCTGCTGGACCTTGAGCTCCGCCTCGGCCAGGAGTGCGGCGCAGCGCTCGTGAAGGCCCACCCCGCGCTCGTAGAGCGCGATCGAGCGTTCGAGTGGCTGACCGCCCGCCTCGAGCTCCGCCACCACCCCCTGCAGCTCGGCGAGGGCCTCCGCAAAGGCCAGGCGCTCGATGGGGGTCTCAGTCGTTTCCGGCACCGGGTTCCTCGTCAGTCCGATTCGCAAGCCGCGAGAGTCGCGGCGCCAGGAAGAAGATACCCAAGCCCAGCCCTGCGAGCCCGGCGACGGCGGCAATGGCGAGCACGGCGACCAGGTCCCCCATGATCCCGCTCAACCTGGGTCGCCAGCCGTCGCGGGGAACTCGCCGCCCGCGACCCGGACTGCGAGGGCCGTCCCCGACCGCGCCTCGTCGGGATGCCGGACGACGGCCCCGTCGACCGCCCGCCTGACGATCGCGTAGCCGCGCTCCAGCGTCGCCGCGGGGCCGAGCGCCGAGAGGGCCGCGGCGGCGGCGGACAACTGGGCGGCGGCCAGCGACGTCTCCCGCGCAGCGAGCACCGGCAGCCGTTCGGCCAGGCGCTCTTCCCGCCGGCGTCCCTCCGCCATCCGGAGGCGCACGGCTCGCGTGGCCCGATCCAGGAGATCCCCGGCTCGCTCCCGCGAGACCGCCAGTCGGGCGGCCGGGTGGAGCTGGTCCAGCAGCCGCCGCTCCTCGGCCACCTCTCGGACGGCAATGCCCAGGGCGCGGGCAGCCGCGGCGTGCATCCGGTTCGCGCCCCGCGCCAGCGACGCGGCGAGCTCGGTCTGGTCGGGGACGGCGAGCTCGGCCGCCGCCGACGGCGTCGGCGCCCGGAGATCGGCCGCGAAGTCCGCCAGCGTCACGTCCACCTCGTGGCCGACACCGCAGATCACCGGCAGCGGGTGGGCGATGATCGCCCGCACGACGCCCTCGTCGTTGAAGGACCAGAGGTCCTCCATGGAGCCGCCGCCGCGAGCCAGAATCGTCACCGCGGGGGCCTCCTCAGCGCGGCCCGCGTCACGGAGCTCGGCCACGTGGCGCTCGAGCCGCCGGAACGCGCCCACGATGCTGGCCGCGCTCCCCTCCCCCTGGACCTGGCACGCGACGAGGAGGACGCGGGTGAGCGGCCAGCGCCGCCCCAGGACGTGGCAGATGTCCTTCCAGACGGCGCCGGTCGGCGAGGTGATGACCGCGATCACGGGTGGCCGGGCGGGCAGCGGGCGCTTGCGGGCCGCGTCGAAGAGCCCCTCGGCGGAGAGCCGGGCCTTCAGCTGCTCAAAGCGGATGGCGAGGTCCCCGACGCCCGACGGCTGGAGCGACTCGACGTACAGCTGGAGCGCGCCCTGGGGCTCGTAGAGGTCAACCCGTCCGTGCGCAACGACACGCAGGCCGGTCCCGGGCTGGAAGGCAGACCGGACGCGCTCGTCGCGGAACCAGACGCACTGGAGCTGGGCCTTCTCATCCTTGAGCGTGAAGTACGCGTGGCCGGCGGTCGAGATGGTGACCCGTCCGATCTCACCCTCGACCCACAGGTCGCGCAGTTGCGCGTCGGCCCGAACCAGCGAAGCGACGACCTTCGCCGCCTCGCTGACGGCGAGGATCCGCGGCCCGAACGTCCCCAAGGGCGAGGGACGCACGTCCGTCAGACCCGGGTCTGGTACTCGCCGGTCCGCGTGTCGACGCGGACCGTGTCGCCCTCGTTGACGAAGAGCGGCACCGAGACGACGAGGCCGGTCTCGAGGGTCGCCGGCTTGCGTGCCCCCTGGGCGGTGTCGCCGGCAAAGCCGGGCTCCGTGGTGACGACGACGAGCTCCACGGTGACGGGCAGTTCGACGCCGATCGTCTCGCCCTGGTAGGTGGTCCGCTCGAGGATCATGCCGTCCTTGAGGTACTGGGCGGTCTCGGCGAGCTGGTCGGCGCGGAGCATGAACTGGTCGTACGAGTCGGTGTCCATGAAGTGGCAGTCGTCCCCGTCGCGATACAGGAACTGGACGGGGCGGCGCTCCATCGTCGCGCGCGGCCATTTCGTGCCGGCCTGGAACGACCGTTCCACGGTCCCGCCGCGCTTGATGTTGCGCAGGGTGATCCGGACCTGGGCAGATCCGCGGCCCATCTTGATGTGGTGGTAGTCGAGGATCTGCCAGAGGTCGCCATCGAGCTCGATGGCGACGCCCTTGCGCAGCTCGCCGGTGCTGATCATGGGTGGGGTGAACTCCTGGGCTCGGGACCGGCCGGGGCGGGGGCGCCCGATGCTGGCCGTGGATCGAGGACGTGGAGCGCTGATTGTAGCCCAGCCGGTCGGGCTGACCGCCGTCCGACTCCGGGCGCTCTCGTGCCCAACGGCGGATCGCGGGATGGTCGGCCATAATCCAGGTTCCTCCCGCGCGTCCCAGCGGCAGTGGGCAGGCGCAACCATCCCGCTTGCAGGGCAGCTCGAGATGCTCCGCTCATTGCACGCTCATCCATGACACGCTCGCCGGACCCGTCCTCGGGTGATGACGCCATGGCCGCCCAGCTCCGATTCTGGGAGGCGATGCACGCGCTCTCCCTCGACCTGTCCGCCGGTTCCGAGATCGACACGCTCCTCCAGAACGTCGTGGATCGCGCGGCCGCGATCACCGAGGCGCCGTTCGCGGAGCTGCTGATGCCGGAGGGCGACGAGCTCGTGGTGCGCGCTTACACGGCCAACCAGCCGTTCCTCAAGGGCGACCGCATCACCCGGGAGGAGGGGCCGATCTCCTGGCAGGCCGCGGACTCCGGCAAGATCGTGATCGTTGACGACTACGCCGCGGATCCGCGCGCCCGGTCGATCTACCGCGACCCGCCGCACGGGCCCACGGCGAACATCCCGATCACGTTCGATGGCGCCTGCCTCGGGGTGATCGAGGTGGCCCGCGTCCGGGACGACAGGGCGTTCAGCCCCCTCGACCTTCAGCACGGGGTCATCCTGGCCCAGCTGCTCGGGGTGATCATCCAGAACGCAAATGACCGGACGACGCTCGAGCGCGAACTGGCCGAGCGGACCGCCGCCGAGACCGCGCTGCGCGAGAGCGAGGATCGCTATCGCGACCTCGTCGAGCACAGCGACATCCTCTTCAGCACCCACGACCTGGACGGGCGGCTCCTGTCGGTCAACGCGGCCGCTTGCACCAGCACCGGCTACAGCCACGCGGAGTTGCTCCGGATGAACCTCCGGGACCTCGTCATCCCGGAGTTCGTCGACGTCGTTCCCCTCTATCTCGCGCGGATCCGGCGGCGGGGCCACGCGCGAGGCGTGATGGCCGTCCGGACCGCCGACGGACAGCGTCGCGACTGGGTCTACGACAACACCCTGCGCACCGACGGGGATCGTCCCGTCGTCCGCGGGATCGCCCGCGACGAGACGGCGAGGCTCGCCGCGGAGCGCGCGGCGAGGGAGAGCGAGGCCAACCTCCGAGCAGTTGCCCGGAACGCCCCGATCGGGATCGTGGTCGTGCAGGACGGGCGATACGTCTTCGTCAACGACCAGTTCGCGGAGATGTTCGGATACGCTCCCGGGGAGCTCGTCAGACAGCCGCATAGCGTCATCATCCACCCCGACGAGCGGGCGACGATCCAGGACCTGAGCCGGCGCCGTGTCGCCGGCGAGGAGGTTCCGGAGCTCTACGAGACAACGGGGATGACGGCCGACGGGAGATCCCTCCCGATCCAGGTGACGGCCGCGCTGATGACCTGGAGCGGCGCACCCGCATCGCTTGGCTTCATCCGGGACATCTCGCTGCGGCAGAAGATCACCGGCGAGCTGCAGTCGGCACGCGACCGGCTGGAGGCGACGCTCGCCGCCGTGCCGGATCTCCTCTTCGTCCTCGACCGCGACGGGCGCTTCCTCGACTTCCGCGCCAACCAGGCCGACCTGCTGGCCGTCCCCCCGGAGGTGTTTCTCGGCCGGCTCGTGACCGAGGTCGTGCCACCGCCCGTGGCGGCACAGGTCCTCGCGGCCATGAAGGAGGCTCGCGAATCAGGCCAGTCCATCGGGCGGCAGTACGCGCTCGAGGTGCCGGCAGGTCTCCGGACCTTCGAACTCTCGATCGGCCGGCGGGGCGAGGGCGAGGGCGAGACCTTCGTCGTGCTCGCGCGCGACATCTCGTATCGGCAGCTGGTCGACGAAGCCCTCCGGTTTCTCTCGACCGGGATCGGGCCGTTGCGCGGCGAGACGCTGTATGTCGCGATGGCCACCCGGGCCGCGGCGCTCCTCGGCGCCGATTTCGGGTTCGTGTCGCGCGTGGATCCGGACCACCAGGTGGCCCGGACGATCGTGCTCGTCGGCGATGGCACGCCTGTACCGGCAGTGACCTACCGGCTCCCCGAGATTCCGGGCTCGACGATCGTGGCCGACGGCGCCGCGTCCGCGCCCCAGCCTCCCCGCCATCCTCTCGCCGAGACCCTCGGGATCCACCACTGCACCGCCATCCCGTTGCTCGACACGACGGGGCGCCTGATCGGCGAGATCGGGATCGGCCGGCGGGAACCGCGTGAGGGACCGGAGCGGAGCGACGAGGTCCTGCGCTTCTTCGCCGTGCGCGCCGCGGCGGAGCTCGAGCGCGAGCGCGCTGAGGGGATGTTCCAGGGCCTCTTCGAGTTCGCCCCGGATGCGATCATCGCCGTCGACGGCGAGGGCCGGATCGCCGACCTGAACTCGCATGCCGTCGACCTCTTCGGCTACAGCCGCCAGGAGGCGATCGGCCAGCCGATCGAGATCCTCGTCCCGTCGGAGTTCCACGGTCGCCACGTCAACGCTCGACGGGCGTTCATGGCCGAACCGGGACGACGGATGATGGCGTCGGATCGGACCGAGCTGCGAGCCATCCGGCGTGATGGAACCCGGTTCCCGGTCGAGATCAGCCTCGGGCCGATCGACGCCGAGGACGGGCCCCGGATCGTCGCCATCGTCCGGGATGTCTCCGATCGCCGCAGTGCCGAGGAGGAACGGCGATCGCTCGAGGCACAGTTGCGCCAGTCGCAGCGCCTCGAGGCGATCGGCACGCTCGCCGGCGGGATCGCCCACGACTTCAACAACATCCTGACGACGATCATCGGGAACACGGAGCTTGCCGCCCTCGATGCGCCGGCCGGGGGCTCGCTGGCGGAGACCCTTGACGAGATCCGGCGGGCGGGGCATCGCGCCCGGGCCCTGGTCCGGCAGATCCTCGCCTTCAGCCGTCGACGGGAGGAGACAGACCGGCGGCCGCAGCCCCTCGCCCCGATCATCGAGGAGGTGGCCGGGCTCCTCCGCGCGGCGCTCCCGGCCGGGGCAGCTCTTCGTGTCGTCGTGGACCCGAAGGCGCCGGACGTGCTCGTCGACAGCTCCCAGATCCACCAGGTCCTGATGAACCTCGGCACCAACGCCTGGCAGGCGCTCCCGAGCGGTGTCGGGACCATCGAGATCCGCCTCGACGACGCACGAGTCGGTCGCGACGAGGAACGGACCGAGCACTCACTCCGGCCGGGCCGCTACGCCCGCCTGCAGGTGATCGACACGGGCTCCGGGATCGATGCGGCCACCGCGGAGCGGATCTTCGAGCCCTTCTTCACGACCAAGGACCCTGGCCAGGGCACGGGTCTCGGGCTGGCGGTGGTCCACGGAATCGTCCTCGGCCACGGCGGCGAGGTCACCGTTCACAGCACGCCCGGCGTCGGCACGACGATGGAGATCCTCCTTCCCGCTGTCGAGAGCGCGGCGCCGCCGGCGCCGCGACCCACGCCGCAGCCGGACCGGGGGTCCGGACAGGTGATCGCCTGCGTGGACGACGAGGCGGCCATCGTCCGTCTCACGGCGCGCGTCCTGGAGCTGGCCGGCTACTCGGTCATGGGCTTCACGAATGCGGCCGACATGCTCGTGGTGCTGGGCGAGAACCCCGGGGCATTCGATGCGCTCCTCACCGACCTGAACATGCCCGGGATCTCGGGCCTGGAACTCGCGCGAGAGGCGCTCCTCCTGCGGCCGGACCTCCCGATCGGTCTCACCTCCGGGTATCTGACCGACGAGCTGATCCGCGAGGCCAAGGCCGTCGGCGTTCGGGAGATCGTCCACAAGCCGTCCGACACGGCATCGCTGGTCGGCGCGATCGCGCGCCTCTTCGGCGGGTAGGTCGCGCAGCGCCTGGTCAGGGTCGCCGGGACCGGGAACCAGCCGCTCACCAGGAACGCGAAACCCTCAGCGTCCCACCACGACGACGTCCCGCGGGAAGGCCGTGATGATCTCCAACCGGCCCGCCTCGGCGTCGAGCACGACAAGGTCCTCGATCCGGACCCCGGTCTCGCCGTCCAGGTAGATGCCCGGCTCCACCGAGAAGACGGTCGGCGACGGCAGCGGGGCGTCCGCCGCGGTCCGGCCGAGCGATGGCAGCTCGTGGGTCGCGAGGCCGATCCCGTGTCCGAGCCCATGCCCGAACGCCGGCCACCGGCCATCCGCCTCGATCGCCGCGCGGGCAACGGCGTCGACCTTGCGACCGGTCGGCAGCGGCACTCCGTGGCGCGCCGCGCCGAGGCTGGACCGGATCGCCTCGAACGCCGCCTCCTGGGCGGCGGCGACCAGGCGGTAAACGTCGAGGTCACGTGGAGTCGGGTCGCCGACGAACAACGTCCGGGTCATGTCGCTGCGATAGCCCGCCACCTGCGCCCCGAAGTCAAAGAGGAGGACGGTGCCGGTGCGCGCGGGTCGATCGCCGGGCGATCCGTGGGGCAGGGCAGCCTCGGGGCCGGACAGGCAGGCAACATCGAAGGCCAGCGCCTCCGCCCCGCCGGTCCGGATCCGCCATTCGAGGTCGAGTGCCAGCTCAACCTCGGTCACGCCGGGCCGGATCGATGGCAGGAGCGAGGCGAGCGCCCGGTCGGCGACCGCGCAGGCCGCGGCGACCCGCTCCAGCTCGGCCGGCTCCTTGACCTGGCGGACCGCCTCCACCCAGCCCTCCACGGGAATGAGCTCGATCCCCGGCGCCGCCGCCGCCATCCGCTCCCACGTCGCGTGGGGCACGAAGCCGGCTTCGACGGCGACGCGCCTGACGCCGGCCTCGGCCAGGAGTGCCGGCCAGCGAACCGCCAGTGCGTGATAGCACTCGAAGAGTTCGCAGTCGGAGGCCTCGCGCCGCGCCTGGATCGCGTACCGGCTGTCGGCGAGCACGCGCACGGCGTCATTGCTGACCAGGAACTTCCCGGAGTCACCCGCCGATGCCGTCTCGTTCTCGGCGATCGTGAAGCCTGTCAGGTAGCGCATGTGCTCCCGGCGGACGCCGAAGTAGCCGTCGACGCCATTGGCGGCCATCCGCTCACGGAGCCGGGCCAGGCGCGTCGGGCGCGCGGCGCGATCGGCGTCGGCCCAGCGCGCGAGGTCCGCCCGGGTTGGTGGCGGCGCGAAATCCGCCGGGTGCGGCCACGACACCTCGGAGGCGCTGCTCACCGCGACCGCCTCACTGGTAGCCGTATTTCTGCTTGTTCGCGTTGTGCTCGGCGAGGGTCTTGGCGAAGGCGTGCTTGCCGTTGCCGTTCGGGATCGCCAGGAAGTAGAGGTAGCCGCTCGCCGTGTCTGGCTCGAGCGCCGCATCGATGGAGGCCACCGTGGGCGTGCAGATGGGACCCGGGGGCAGGCCGCGGTTCTGGTAGGTCTGGTAGCCCTGCAGGTCGGAGCCGACATCCACCCCGCCCAGCCCGCCCTTCGGGACGCTCCAGAAGAAGTAGTTCTGCCAGTTGTCAAACACCAGGGCGCGCAGCTTCAGCGTGTCCACCGCGTAGATCACCGTCGGATCGGCATTGAGGATGGTCTTGGAACCGCCCTTGCCGTCCAGCCGGTTCTGGTAGACGCCGGCGATCAGCGGCCGCTCCTCGTCGAGAACCGCCTCGCGCTCGACGATGGATGCGAGGGTGAGGATCTCGTAGAAGGTGAGTCCGCGCACGGCTGGCACGGACAGCCGGATATCACCGACCGCGTCGTGGAACTTGTTCAGCATCATCCGGACGAGCCCGTCGGCGGTGGTGACCTCGAAGGGACCCCCGTTGGCGGAGATGACGAGCGTGTACGTGGCCGGGTACAGGAAGCCCTCGAGACTGGCTCCCTTCGGGAGCTTGAGCCACGGGTAATCCGCGAGGAGCTTCGCCGGGGGCTTCGCCACGATGCTGTAGAACGCCTTCGGATCCACCCCGGAATCGACGGTCTGCAGCTTCGCGACCATCTGCTCGAGCCGGAGACCTTCGCGGAAGGTGACATCCACCGTGGTGACCACGACCTTTGCGTCGACGAGCGCGGTCACGACCTCGGACGGGGTCATGTTCCGGCGCAGCAGAAAGAGACCGGCCTGCAGCTGATCCGCGAGTCCGGTCTGGGTCGCCGTGAAGATGAAGGCCCGGTCGTTGGTGATGAAACCCTGGTCATGGAGGCGCGGAGCGAGGGCCGCGACCGTGTCCCCCACCTGGACTTCGAACGGGACGTCCTCGCCGCTTCCGCCCGCCGCCTCGGTCAGGGCAGAGCCGAGGTCCTCCCGGATGAACTGGGCCACGAATCCGACGCGGAGCGAGCCCGGGTTGTCCCACGCCCAACCGACGACCGCCGCCCGCACGAGCGGCCGGAGCGCCGTCAATCCGGCGATCGCGACGACGGCTCCGAGGATACCGGTGAAGAGCACGAACCGGAGGAGACCAGGAAGCCCGTGGCCGCGGCGCCCGTCCCGACCCTGTCGCCTTCCAGGCGGCGGGTTCCCGCGCCCATCCGAGGCGCGCCACGTCGGCATGCCCGACTCGTCGTAGGCCCCCGGCTCCATGCGCCGCGCCCCATCGCGCGGACCGCGCCCACCGCGCACGCTCATCGGGGCGCCCCGGCGTCGTCGGTGCGGGCATCACGCTCGCGCGCGTCGAGCTCGTCCTGGAGGATGATGGCGGCAGCTTCGCGATCCACCCGGGCACGATAGCGTTCCCGCTGGGTCCGCGACGGAGGGCCGCCGCCGCGACCCCGCGACATCGGCCCGAGCCGGCTCTCCGCGAGGTGGCTGGAGAGGCGCTCGTCACGCATGAAAACCGGCAGGCCGAGCGCCTCGCCGAGCCCGGCTGCCCACGCCCGAGCCCCGATCGCCATGGTCCCTTCGGCGCCTGAGGCGTCGAGCGGGAGGCCCACGACGAGGACGTCGATCCGCTGCTCGCCGACCACGGCGCGGAACCGCGCGATATCCGCGGCCAGGTCAGCGCCGCGCGGCACCGTCGTCAGGGGGCGTGCCGGTTCACGACCGGGTTCCGCGAGGGCCAGGCCGATCCGCCGCTCGCCGAGGTCGATCCCGAGCAGCCGCGTCAAGGTGCGGCGCTCCCGGGCGCGCTCGGAGCACCCGACTCGCCCGGGACGGGCGATGCGCCAAGCTCGGGCGGTTTCACCGTGAAGGAGAGCCTCCCGTCGTTCGTCGGGATGGTGGTGACCCAGTCAGGCCAGACGCGGATCGTGACCTCGCCGTAGGCGCCGAGGAGCGAGCGCGCCTGCGGCACCCCGAGGCCGCGCATCTGGGCACGCAGGGCGGCCTCATCGACGACGCGGAGTTCGATCGCGCTCACCGTGACGGGGAACGAGACGGTGGCCCCGGCGACGATCGGCGTCCCGATCACGGTCCGGATCGTCGAGTCCACAATCGAGTACCCCTCCCCGACCCCGTCGCGCAGGCGTGCCTCTGCGAGGGTCGCGACCGGCCCCGGATCGACGCCGATGACCGTCCCGGTGGCGCTGGCGCCGAGTTGGAACTCCGCGGCCGCGCTCCCGACGAGCGACGCCGGGTCAACACTCGGCGTCGGGTCACCGAGCGCCGCCGTCCCGAGGAAGAGCGTCGTCCCCGGCGGCACGCCCGTCGCGGCGGCCACCTTCGTGTCAAACGCGGTCGCCAGCTGGCCCTTCAGGACCACGAGCGCCGCGTCGACGTCCGCCTGGACGACCTCGGGCGATTCCGTGTGGGTTCCGCCGGTCGTCGGCGCATCGTTCGAGACCTTCGTGAGGACCGAGTTCTCGTTCGGCGGCACGATCCTGATCGTTCCGGCCTCGACGTTGCCGGTCGGGCCAGGGAGCACCGCCTCGATCCCCACGGTGCCGGTGGAAGGCTGCAACTCGATGGACGACGACCCGAAGACCAGCTGGGCCGGCGGCAGGGTCAGCCCCCCGGTCGTCCGGAACTGGACGCCATCCTGGGTCGCCACGATCGAGCCGGCCGGGATGGTGTTGGAACCCCCGGTGTCGAGGTTGCTGAAGGTGACCGCGCCGGTCGCCGGCGTCTCGTCGATCTTCACGCCGGTGGCCGGGAACGCCGAGGACGCCTCGACATCGAAGCGGAAGGTCGTCGCCGGGACCAGGAGGTTGACCGGATCCGGCTGGGTGACGCCGGGCTGGGCAGTGACGCTGAAGTGGAGATCCCCGATGGCCTGGCTCTCCGGGACCAGCGTCACCTCCGCGCTCGGGAGCAGCAGGAATCCTGCCGTTCCCGCGCCGGCAAGAAGGACGGCGAGCGCCAGCAGAAACGCCAGGCTCCGACCCGTCAGGCCGCCACCGCCCGATCGGCGACCGACGCTCGGAACCTCCCGCGTCGCGGCCGGCCCTCGGACCACCGGCGCGGCGCTGGCGAGATCCTCCGGCGCCGGCACCGACGTCCGCGCGGCTGCCCGTACGCTCGCGCCCGGCGCTCGAACGGAGGCCTCGGCCTCGAACGCGGCCGCGGAGACGTGGGTCGGCAGGCCAGCCGACGCGGCGAGGGCCCGCGCGGAGGCGTCGCCGGTGACGATCTCGAGGCGCTTGCCGCGTGCGTCGGCCTCGTGCGCCAGCAGCCGGAAGTTGATCCGCGAGGTCGCGAGCCGCGAGCCGAGCGGCAGCACCAGCCCGATCCGATGGGCATCCAGGGCGCGGATGCGGGTCGCGGCCGAGGTGATCTCGTCGTCGACATCGAGGTAGATGAGGGATGCCATGGTCAGATCCGCATCGTTCGAACAACGCGCCGGAGGGCCGCGTCCATCTGGCTCGAGGCGACGCCCAGTTCGATCGCCTGGCAGGCCAGACTCATCGGCGTCACGTCCTGCTGGTCGATGAGCAGTCGCGTCTCGTCGCGAATCGTCTCGACCTGGTCCGGTGACATCAGCGTGACTTCCGGGGGCCTGGAGAACGGGAGGTTCTTCGAGAAGGCCGGGGCGGCCAGCGCCTCGCGGACCTCGGGGAGACGGGAGCCCCCGCCGCAGACGTAGATCCGACCCGGCAGCAGGTCACCCCCGGCGAGCTCCTCCATCACGAGCTCCACCCCGGCCGCCCAGACCTCGATGTCGTCGCGGATGATCTCGCGCACGGCGTCCGTCCGATCGCCGGCGATGCCCCGCGCGTAGTCGACCTTGAGCGCCTCCGCGCGCGGGAAGGGGAGCTCGAGCCGGTCGGCGATCGACTTCGTGAAGGCCCGACCGCCGAGGGCGAACATGCGCGTTCCCTCGATTCCGCCCCCGCGGACGAGCGCCACATCGGTGGTCCCGCCGCCGACGTCGATGAACAGCGCACCGCCCTGGTGGACCTGCTCGCTGTTGATGGCCCGGGCGACGGCGTAGGGCTCCGCCACGACCTCGAGCAGGTCGAGCTGGAGCTGCTCGGCGACACTCTGGAGCGCGCCGAGGTGGACGAGCGGAGCGAAGGCGTTGAAGACCGCGATCTTCGCGTGTCGGCCACGGAAGCCAACCGGGTTCGTGACGGCATAGCCGTCGATCCAGGCCCCGACCACGGCGGCATGCACGAGCCGGACATCGACGTTGGCGAGCCCGGTCTCCCAGGTGATCGAACGCTGCGCTTCCCGCAGTGCCTCGTGCTGAACGCCCTCGATCAGCTTCTGCAGCTCGATCTCGGTGATCGGGGCGTCGGGCCGCGCCCGTTCCTGCGAGTGGGTCGTCGTGAAGCCCTTGACCAGCTCGCCGGCGATCCCGATCACGACCTGGGTCGGGCGGAAGCCGGCCATCTCCTCCGCTTCCTGGAGGGCGACGGCACAGTTGTCGACGACCGCCCCGATATCGGCCACGGTTCCCGACTGCATGTGGGAGAGGCCCTGGCGCTTCCGGCCGACCCCGCGAACGACGCCGCGTCCCCCGTCCTCGATCTCGAACACCAGCGCCTTGGCGAACTCCGTCCCGATATCCAGGGCCGTGCAGGCGGTGAGGGCGTCGCCGCCCCCCTCGCGCTGCCAGAGGCGCCGCAGAAAGGTCATGACGCCGGTTACCCGGCCGACCGCCGGAGCTCGGCCTCGACCGACGCGAGTGCGGCGGCGATTCCTTCGCGGCGGGTGCCCTTGCCCTGGGCCATCTCCGGTCGACCGCCGCCTTTACCATCGATGGGGGGCATGGCGGCCCGGACGAGGTCACCGGCGGAGATACCCCGCGCGACCAGGTCGCTGGAGACGACCACGAAGAGCTGCGGCTCGTCGGCGTCGAGGACGAGGGCGATGACGCCGCTCGGCAGGGCCGCGCGAATCTCCTTGGCGACACTCTTCATGGCATCCACCGATTCCCACGGCGCGGCCGCGGCAACGAGTCGGACGTCCGGCGCGACATCGGCGGCGGCGGCGGCCAGCGCCCCGGCCCTCGGGAGACCGCTGCCGGCTCCACCACCCGCCTTCAGCCGGCGCCGGGTCTCCTTGAGCTCATCCTGGAGCGCCGCGATCCGCGACGGGACGGCCTCGGCGGTCTGCGCCCCGACGGTCGCCATCGCGGCTTCGAGCGCGTCCGAGCGGGCGCGCAGCCAGGCATCGGCGCCGGCGCCGGTGAGCGCCTCGATCCGGCGCATCCCCGACCCGATGCTCCGGTCGCTGACGATCACGAAGCTGCCGACCTGGCCCGAGGCGCGGCAGTGCGTTCCGCCGCACAGCTCGAAGCTGAAGTCCTGGACCCTGATCGTGCGGACGGTCTCGCCGTACTTCTCGTCGAAGAAGGCGTCGGCGCCGGCATCGATGGCCGCCTGCATCCCCATGAACGCGATGGAGACTGGCCGGTCCTCGCGGATGACCCGGCGGACCTCGTCCTCGATGGTCCGGCGCTCGTCGTCGGTCAGCGCGCGGTCGAACGGGTAGTCGAAGCGGAGGTAGTCCGGCGTCACCTGCGACCCGGCCTGGCGGGCCCGCTCCCCGACCGCGTTCCGCAGCGCCCGATGGAGAAGATGGGTTCCTGTGTGGTTGCGCATCGTGTCGGCCCGGCGGACGGCGTCCACCTCGGCGACGACCTCCTGGCCGACCGCGATCCGGCCGCGCAGCGTTCCCCGGTGGACGAAGAGCCCGACGACCGGCTTCTGGGTGTCCTCGACCTCGAAGAGCACCGTCCCATCGGCCGACCGGATCACGCCCCGGTCCCCCACCTGGCCGCCGCCCTCACCGTAGAACGGCGTCTGATCGAGGATCAGCTCTGCGGCAGCACCGGCCTCGGTCCGGAGTTCCTCGTCTCCCCTGGCCTCGAGGTGCTCGTACTCGACGCCGTCGCGAAGGATTGCGAGGACCCTCGCACCCTCGACACGGGTCGTCTCGTAGCCCTCGAAGACGGTATCGCCGGATCGGCCCTGGATCGACTGGAAGAGCGAGGTCAGCTCCGCGTGGCGGAGCAACTCGGCCTTCTTGCCGGAGCGCGAGCGATCGCGCTGCTCGGCGAGGGCGATGTCGAAGCCCGCGCGATCGACCCCGACGCCGTACTCGGCGGCGAGCTCGATGGTCAGGTCGATCGGGAATCCGTAGGTGTCGTGGAGCTTGAAGGCGACCGTACCGGGGATCTCGGGCGCCCCGGCCGGCAGGTCCTCCGGTCGAAGACCCACGGTTCGATCGTTCGAGGTGAGCGGGATCAGCGCCTCCTCGAGGATCTCGGTGCCGGCCTGGAGGGTCCGGATGAACTGCCCCTCCTCGCGGATGATCGCGCCGAGGATCTCGTCGCGGCGCTCCTCGAGGTGCGGGAAGGCCTCGGCCATCGTGGCGATCACGACCTTGGCGGTCTCGCCCATGAATGGCTCCTTGCGGCCGAGGAGCCGGCCGTGCCGGATGGCGCGGCGCAGGATCCGGCGGAGGACGTAGCCGCGACCCTCGTTGGACGGCAGCACGCCGTCGGCGATGAGGAAGGTGGCGGCCCGCGAATGGTCGGCAATGACCTGGTAGCTGAAGCGCTCGACTTCGAACGCGTCGGGGTCGTGCCCGAGCAGCTCGCGCATCCGGGCGTGGATTGGCGCGAAGAGGTCGGTGTCGTAGTTGGACGGGACCTGCTGGATCACGCTGGTCAGCCGCTCGAGGCCCATCCCCGTGTCCACGCCGGGCGCCGGCAGGGGCGTCAGGCTCCGGTCCGGGTGGAGCTCGAACTGCATGAAGACGAGGTTCCAGATCTCGAGCCAGCGCGGGCAGTGCTCGGAGTGGTCCGGAACACAGAAGTCGCCCTCGCTGAACTCGGCCCCGCGGTCGTAGTGGATCTCGGAGCACGGGCCGCAGGGGCCGATGTCCGCCATCCGCCACCAGTTCTTCTCATCCCCGTTGGGGAAATCGCCCCAACGAGCGATCCGCTCGGGCGGGAGCCCGATCTCGTCATGCCAGATCCGGTAGGCGTCGTCGTCGGTGGCGTAGACGGTCGCGGCCAGCCGATCACCGGGAATGCCGAGATCGCGGGTCAGGAAGTCCCACGCCCAGCGGATCGCCTCGGGCTTGAAGTAGTCGCCGAAGCTGAAGTTGCCGAGCATCTCGAAGAGGGTGTGGTGTCGGGGCGTCCGGCCGACCTCCTCGAAGTCGTTGTGCTTGCCGGCCACCCGCAGGCAGCGCTGGTAGTCGACGGCGCGGTTGTAGCTCCGCTGCTCCGCCCCGGTGAGCGCGTCCTTGAACTGGACCATCCCCGAGTTCGTGAAGAGGAGCGTCTGGTCGCCACCCGGCACGAGGCTGGCGCTGGGCACGACCGTATGGCCGCGTTCGGCGAAGAACTCGACGAACCGGCGGCGGATCTCGGCGGCGGGCAGCGGTGCGATCCGCTCGTCACGGCGCATGGTCGGGGTGGACATCGGCGGCAATGGTAGCCGAGGCGGAGCCCCCGGCACGTCCGGGGGATCCATCGCTCAGGCCGGCGGCTGCCGGTCCCGCTCCGACGGCAGGGGGCCGAGGACCGCGACGATCGCCACGAACGCGATGCCGACCCAGGCGAGCAGCGACGCGCCGATCAGGTGGAAGTCGCCGATCCGGAGAGGGTCAAGGCCGAGGCGCGCCGCGAGTGCATCGCCGGCCCAGGCGCCAAGAAACGCGGCGCCGATCAACCAGGGGAGTCGCTGCCCGGCCGAACCCCGGACGAGGACGTAGAGGCAGACGTGCGCGAACCCGACGATGAGCGCGAGGACGGGCGCCGGCCCGAGCGTCATCGCACGGCAGGTCGCGCTGCCGGCTCGGCCGCGGCCGGGGTGTCGACGGTGATCCAACCGATCGGGGACGCCGGCGCCTCCGCCGTTGCGCTCAATGTCGAGGGGCGCGCGATCCGGCCACCACCAAGGCAGACGTCGCCGTCATAGAGGACCGCTGCCTGACCGGGCGCAACCGCCCAGACCGGCAGGTCCGTCTCCACGATCCAGCGGCCTGTCTGGGGGTGATCGCCGCCGGCCCAGGTTGCTCCATCGCCCGCGGGGCGAACGGTGCACGGAATCGGCTCCGCGCGGTGGCGGATCCGGACGGCGGCCCGGAACGGCCCACCGGACAGCGGCGAGGTGCCATCCACGAAGCCGACATCGTCGATCGCGAACGTCGTGGTCTCGAGATCCTCGCGGCGGCCGAGGACGATCGTGTTGGAGAGCGGGTCCACCCGCGAGACGTAGCGTGGCTGGCCGAGGGCGATCCCCAGGCCCTGGCGCTGTCCGGGCGTGAAGCCTGCGGCGCCACCATGCTCCCCCACCCGTGCGCCGTCCGCGTCGAAGACCGGGCCCGGCTCCGGCGACCACCCGCCCCGCGAGCGCAGCGTGCCACGCACGTCGCCATCCGGGATGAAGCAGATTCCCTGGCTCTCCGCCTTGTCGGCGGTGGCGAGGCCCAGGCGCCGCGCGACCGCGCGGACCTCGGGCTTCGTGAGCTCGCCGAGCGGGAACCGCGCGTCGCGGAGCTGCTCCTGGCGCAGGCCGTAGAGGAAGTAGGTCTGGTCCTTCTCGTGGTCCCGGGCGCGGAGGAGTCGGGCACGGCCGTCGTCACCGACGGCGCGCCGGGCGTAATGGCCGGTCGCGACCGCCTCGCAGTCGTAGAGGTGACGGGCCCGCCCGAGCAGCGCCCCGAACTTCACGGTGGTGTTGCAGTCGACGCACGGGCTGGGCGTCTCGCCGCCGAGATAGGCGCCGAGGAACGGCGCAAGGACGCCATCGCCGAACTCACGCTCCAGGTTCATCACGTAGAACGGGATATCCAGCTGTCCGGCCACCCGTCGCGCATCCTCCGCCGCGTCCAGTGAGCAACAGCTCTTCTTGAACTCCGAGGCGGTGTCCGCGACATCGTGGAGCCGCATCCAGACGCCGACGACGTCATGGCCGGCATCGGCGAGGAGTGCCGCCGCCACCGAGGAGTCGACGCCCCCGGACATCGCGACGAGGATCCGCTCGCGACGACTCACCGGTCGCACCTCGAGGTGGCGGCGCGCACCCGGTCCCTCGCCGGGCCACCCCGCATCCGGCCGCCCGTCACCCGGCGCCCACCGGCCGTGGCGGGCGAAGCGCCAGCCCCGCCTGGCGGGCGGCGCTCACGACCCGCGGCACGACGCCGATGACCTCGTCCACCTCGCGATCCGTCGTTGCGTGGCCGAAGGAGAACCGGAGCGCGCCGCGGGCCTCCTCGTCCGGATAGCCCATCGCGGCAAGGACGTGGGAGGGGTCCGCCGAGCCCGTGCTGCAGGCAGAGCCGACCGAGGCCCCGATCCCCTCCAGGTCCAGCTTCACGACCACGGAGGCCCCCTCGACGTCGGCCACGACCACGGACGCGAGGCCCGGCAGCCGATCCTTCGGATGGCCCGTCGCCTCGACGCCCTCCATCCCGGTCAGGGCCGCGATGAGGCGTTCGCGGGCGCGCCGGATCCGCCGGACAGTGGCATCACGCTCCGCGACGGCGAGCTCGAGCGCTGTCGCCATCCCCACGGCCCCGGCGACATCCTCCGTGCCGGCCCGGCGATACCGCTCCTGGGTCCCACCCTGCTGCTGGCTCAGGATGTGCGTACCGGCCCGCAGGAAGAGTGCTCCGGCTCCCTTGGGGCCCTCGAACTTGTGGGCAGCGACGGCCAGCAGGTCGCAGTCCAGCGCGGCGACATCGATTGCCAGGTACGGCGCGGACGCCACCGCGTCCACCGCCACGAGGCAGCCCTTCGGCCCGCTTGCGCGGACGCGCTTGATGACCTCGGCGAGGGGCTGGATCGTGCCGACCTCGTTGTTGGCATGGCCGATTGCCACCAGGATCGTGCGGTCCGTCAGGGCCGCCTCGACGGCGTCCGGATCGACCCGCCCGTAGCGATCCACCGGCAGCTCCACGATCTCGAAGCCGAACTTCTCGAGCTGGCCGAGCGGATGCAGGATCGCGTGGTGCTCGACCTTCGTGGTGAGGATCCGATGGCCGCGCGCCTTGCCGGCCCAGGCCGCGCCCTTGAGGGCGAGGTTGAGCGCCTCCGTACCACCACTCGTCAGGACGATCTCGCGAGCGGTCGCACCGATCGCGGCCGCGATCCGCTCGTGGGATTCATCGAGTGCGGCGCGCGCCTTCCGACCCCAGGCGTGCGGCGAGCTCGGATTCCCGAACTGCTCTCCCAGGTACGGGAGCATCGCGTCGAGCGCCTCCCGCCGGAGCGGCGTCGTCGCGGCGTGGTCGAGGTAGATGGGCATCGGGATGATTGTAAGCCCCCGGTCCGTGGCGACTCCCCCGGCCGCGCCAGGCGCTCCCGGCAACCGCGGATCAGCTCTCGACCCGACTCCGGTCGTATTCACGGCCGCGAGCGCGCTCCCGCTCGTGCTTGGGGAGCAGGCGCTTGCGCAGCCGGATCGAGAGCGGGGTCACCTCAACCAGCTCATCTGCCGCGATGAACTCCAGCGCCGACTCCAGCGTCAACGGTCGCGGTGGCGTCAGGCGGAGCGACTCGTCGTGGGAGTGGGTCCGGATGTTGGTGAGCTTCTTCTCCTTGGCCGGATTGACATTGAGGTCGTCCGAACGGGAGTTCTCGCCGACGATCATCCCCTCGTAGACCTCGACCCCGGCACCGATCAGCAGCTCGGACCGCTCCTCGAGATTGAAGAGGCCATAGGCGTTCGAGATCCCCGCCCGGTCGCTGACAAGGACACCCGAGGTCCGGTGGGTAACCTCGCCTGCCCACGGCCCGTAGCCCTCGCCCATCTGGTGCAGGAGGGCCGTCCCGCGCGTCTCGGTGAGGAGCTGACCGCGGTACCCGATCAGCCCGCGGACCGGCAGGACGAACTCCAGCCGGACGCGGCCGTCCGCGTCGGTGGTCATCTGCTCGAGACGGCCCTTGCGGCCGGCGAGGGCCGTCTGCACCTGGCCGATGTAGTCGGGCGGGATATCGATCGTCACCCGCTCATAGGGCTCCTGGACCTCGCCGTTGACCTCGCGGAGGATGACCTCGGGGCGCGATGCGGTGAGCTCGAACCCCTCGCGCCGCATCTGCTCG
>Ga0315281_10002791_pt1 | contig 25873 bp, 28 predicted proteins | sample YL17G07_0_MG_FD_204540 | JGI IMG/M metagenome (GOLD analysis project Ga0315281, IMG submission 204540) | Sediment microbial communities from Yellowstone Lake, YNP, Wyoming, USA - YL17G07_0 | ecosystem: Environmental > Aquatic > Freshwater > Lake > Sediment | place: USA: Wyoming | collected... | reverse complement strand
GTGGCGATCCATCGGTTCGTCTATGCGCGGGTCGGCAACCGCCCCGATGCCGAGGACCTGACCGCCCAGGTCTTCATGCGGGCCCTCGAGCAGCTTGAGCTGGACCGATCGCCGGCGGAGATCAGCGCCTGGCTCTACCGCGTGGCGCAGAACGCGGTGGCCGACTACTGGCGCGCGTTCTACCGATTGCCGCAGACGGATCTTGAGGGCGTGGCCGCCGCCTGGGCGCCGATGGCACCCGATGAACGGCCTCTGCCGGTCGCCGATTCCGAGCGCGCCGCGTCCGCGGTGGCGGCGCTCCTCAAGCGCCTGCCCGAGCAGTACGCCCGCGTGCTCGAGCTGCGGTTCCTGGAACGCCTGTCGGTCGCCGAGACGGCGAAGCGGCTCGGGGTGAGCCACGGCAACGCCAAGGTGCTGCAGCACCGCGCCCTTCGGCGCGCAGCGCTGCTGGGAGCGGCCGATGGCTGAGCAGCATGCCGACGATCTCGACCGCTACGTGGACGAGCTCCTCGCCGGGGGGCGGCCGGTCCCCGATCGGGTTGCCTCCGACGACGCCGCCGCCGCACGGATGGCGGCCGAGCTCACCGCCGGCTCGGACCCTGCCGCGGCCACCCCCGATCCGGCGTTCGTCGACCAGCTGCGCCTGCGGATGCGCCAGGCCGACGAGGGGATCGCGACGGTCCGCGACACAGGTCCGGGCAGGGCAGCAACGCTCGGGAGGCTGCGGATCAGCCGTCGGGACCTGCTGCGCGGCGGTCTCGGCGCCGCGGCCGGACTGGCCGCCGGGGCGCTGGGCATCTCGGTGCTGCGCCGGGGCGCGCCGCCGCTCTTCGGCGATTCGGACCGGCCGCTGGTCGGCGACGGTGAGTGGGTCACCGTGGCGAGCGTGGCGGACCTGCCACCCGGCGCCGTGCAGCGCTTCTCGACCGCCGCCTTCGACGGCTTCCTGGTCAACCACGCCGGGGAGGTCCGCGCGCTCAGCTCGGTCTGCACCCACATGGGCTGCACGCTCGCCTATCGGGCCGACTACGCGGACCTGCGCTGCCCGTGCCACGGGGCGAGCTTCGACCTTCAAGGGACGCTGGCCAACGGTGCAGACCGATGGACGAGCTCGGGTGCCTACGGCAGCGACTCGGCCGCCTATCCGCTCCAGTTGCCCCCATTGGCGCGGCCGCTGGTGCAGGTCAGCGGAGATGCGATCCAGGTCTGGAGCATCCGCTCCTAGTTGGGCAACCCCTACCTCAGCAGCCCGATCAGGTAACTGATCACGTAGGGCACGGCCAGCGCCGCCATCACCGCCAGCAGCGCGACCCCCACGTACATCAGCCAGCGCAGGTTCGGCGGACTGGGGTGCTCCGGCGGGGGCGTCGTGCGGCGCGCCAGGTGGCTGGGCCGGTGCGGCTCGTGGTGCTCATACGGGTGCGCGGAGTCGGGCATCAGCTCTGCTCCAACTCGGAGAGGATCGCGCGCAGCCGTGCGTGGCGCGCGCCGCGGTCCGCGGCGTAGCGGTCAATGGCCGCCAGGATGTGGCCAGGCCCCAGGTGCGCCTCGTCCATCACCTCGTCCACGGTGCCGCCAGTGCGCCAACGGTCGTCCCAGTCCGATGACAGCGAGTACTCCTTGGCCAGCGGTCCGTCCACGAAATCGGTCATGAGCTTGAAGGCGCGGTTGGTGATGGCCATGCCGTCCCATCGGTCCGCCGGGGAGCAGATCGCGTCCCGGTAGGCCGCATCCTGCCGCCGGAAGAGCTGCGGGGAGATGGCGGCCACGATCCGCACGTTGATGTCGCGCTGGTCCAGCTCGGGCAGGCACTTCACGACGTTGGCGGTGGTGACCGTGCCCTGGACGTAGACCGTGCCGGCCACCGGGCTGCCGGGGCGGGCGTCGCGGATCAGGTAGGCGCCGCGCGCCGCCTCGAAATGCGAGGCCATCCCCAGCGCGGTGCGGTCCGGGATGTCGACCGCGGGGCGGGTCAGATGCAGGGCCACGATCGGAACATCGGTGGCGAGGGCGGCCGCCAGCACCACCGGCACCTCGTTGTACTCCCACGGGTGCAGGTCGATTACATGACCCTCCGGGAAGAGCTGCGTCACGCCGGTCTCGAAGATCCCGAAGTGGGTGCGTGAATCCTCGGCCGTCTCGGGTCCGGAGTGTCCCGCCACCCAGATGACCTTACCGAGCTTCAACTCGGAGTCCTGGGCGAGCTGGCTGAAGAGGCGCATCGGTCCGTACTTGAGGTACGAGAAGGACCCGTAGGTCGAGCAGGCGCCCCAGAACCCGTTGAAGGAGGTCATCGGGTCGTCGGCCAGGTTGACGGTGGCCAGGCCGACCATCAGCCCCGCGTTGGTGAACTCGGTGATCTGCTGTGGCAGGAGCGTGCCGCGCGGATTCGTGTCGCGCTGGTACCAGCCCCAGCCGGGCATCTCGCCGAAGTCCTTGGCGAAGCCGGCGATGTTGGTCGAATCGGCCAGGTCGGCCGAACAGACGATGAAGAGCGGCCGCCCATATTCGGCCCTGGCGTAGGCATTGATCCACGAGCCCCAGGTCGCCAGCGCCGCACGGTTGGGAGCCTTCTCGCCGGGCTGCTTCCAGAACGAGGCCGGATAGCTGCGGACGTCGGTAAGGCGGGGATCGCTGAAGATCTCCGCCCCGTGGTTGCCGAGGTTGAAGCCTCCGACCCGGTTGGGCACCGATGCAGCCAACTCCACCAGCCGGTCGCTGATCGCATCCACCAGCGCAGTGTTGCCTCGCAGGACGCCGATGGCCACCTCGAAGTTGTGGCGTGCCTGGGCGTCGCGCTCTTTCGAGTCGGTGGGGGCTGGGAGGTCCACGCCGGCGTACTCGACCCCGTGGCGCTGCATGAAGCCCTTCCGCACCGTCCAGAACTCGGGCGCGTTCATGAGATGCGGCGTGCCGTGGCTCTTGTTGTCGTACTTGCCGTAGCCACGCCCCTTGCGGGTCTTGAACCAGGCCATCGACGGGCGACGATCCGGGTTCTCGCCGCGGGCAGCTTCGAGCACCGCACGGGTGACGGGGCCCCACTCCGAGCCATCCATGGTCCCGGTGACGCGCCAGTCGTAGGCGCGGAACCAGCTCTCGGGAGTGCCCGGCACGACGCTCGAGATGGCCGGGTCGTCGATCCCGTAGTCATTCCAGTCGACCAGGAAGACGAGGTTGTTGAGGCCCAGCCCCCAGGCCGTGTTGCGCGTCTCGTGGCTGGCGCCGGGTGTCAGGCCCCCCTCGCCCTCGACCACGAAGACCTTGACCTCCTCCGCCCCGGCCAGCTTCAGAGCGATCGCCTCCCCGGCGGCCGGGGGCATGCCGTGGCCGGACGGACCGGTGTTGAACTTGAGGAAGAGGGTCTTGCCCTCCATCTCGGCGTGGCCGGGCAGTCCCCCGCGGCGGCGGAGCTTGAGCAGGTCCTCCCAGGTGAGCGCCCAGCGGCCGTCATCGGGGAAGGCGAAGGCCGGGTCCGGGTCGCGCTCGGCGCGGGCACGCAGTGTCTCGTTGAGGACGGCCAGCGTGCAGTAGACCAGCGGCACGGTGTGCCCGGCCGACAGCACGAAGCGGTCCGCGAACGGGCGCCACGGCTTGCGGATGTCCCAGCGCATGGCGCCGGAGAGGAGGAGCGAGACGAAGAGATGCACCTTCGAGCGCGAGCCACCGGGGTGCCCGCTCTGGCGGTAGTTCAGAGCCAGGTCGATCGTCTCGTCGATCACCTCGCGCAGCAGGTCCCACTGCTCGAACGAGCCTTCCGCCTCGTCGTAGAGGCGATCGGCGGTGGGCTGCCGCATGGTGGTCAAGAGGTCAGGACGAGTAGGCGTTGACAAGGACGCCGGTGCGCTCGAGCTTCGCCAGCGACTCCGCGATCCGCTCCAGCGCGGCGGTCAGCTTCTCGCGTGAGTTGGCGTAGGAGAAGCGCAGGTAGCCCTCGCCGTACGTGCCGAATGAGGTGCCCGACAGGCCGCAGACCCCCGCGTCGTAGAGCAGATGGTCGGCGATCTGGTTGCTGGTATGGCCGAAGGAGCTGATGTTCGGGAAGGCGTAGAACGCACCGTGGGGCATGACGCAGCTGACCCCGGGGATCTTGTTGAGCCCTTCGACGATCAGCGCGCGCCGCGCGATGAACTCCTCGCGCATGGCATACGCCGCCTCCTGCGGACCGGTCAGGGCGGCGATGGCGCCGGCCTGCGCAAAGGCGTTGGTGCAACTCACCGAATTGATGACGAGGCGCGAGAACGAGGGCGCCAGCCAGTTCGGCACGATCCCGTACCCCAAGCGCCAGCCGGTCATGGCAAAGGTCTTGGAGAAGCCATCCAGCGTGATCGTCCGCTCGGCCATACCCGGCAGGGTGGCGATCGACAGGAACTCGCCTTCGTACTGGAGGCGGCCGTAAATCTCATCGGCCAGGACCACCAGGTCGTGCTCGATGGCGATCCGCGCGATCTCGCGCACGTCCTCGGGGGTGAGCACCGAGCCGGTCGGGTTGTGGGGCGTGTTGAAGACGATCATCCGGGTCCGATCGGTGACCAGGGACGCGACCTCGGCGACGTCCATCCGGAAGTCGTTCGCCTCGCGCAGCGGGGCCGGCACCGCCACCCCGCCAACGTAGCGGGCCATGCTCTCGTAGATCGGGAAGCCGGGGTTGGGGTAGATGACCTCGTCGCCTTCGTTGATGAGGGCGAGCATGGCGTAGAACATGATCGGCTTGGCGCCGGGTGTCACGACCACCTGGTCAGGCGTCGTGTCGATCCCTTTCCAGCGCTTGACGTCGGCCACGATCGCCGCCTTGAGCGGGGCGATCCCGGTCGCCGCGGTGTAGTGGGTCATCTTCTCGTCGAGGAGGGCCTTCGCCGCCGCCTCGCTGATGTGGCGCGGGGTGTCGAAGTCGGGCTCGCCGATCTCCAGGTGGATCACGTCTCGGCCGGTCGCCTCCAGCGCGCGGGCGCGCGCGGCGGCCTCGAAGGCGGTCTCGGTTCCGATCCGCTCCATGCGGCTGGCAAGCTTCACGCGTCGGTGCCTCGTTGCGTCAGGTGGGAGATGAGTGTACCGATGGGAGGCCGGAGCCGTGGGCGGATCGGCTGCCACCATCGGGCCATTGCGGAATCGAGGCGACCCGCTGCTATACTTTCCGAAGCGACCCTTTCCGAGCGACGCGGCGCACACCGCGCCAGAGGAGAACCTGATCTCATGACGATGACCGAGTCGACGCCGCAGACCGCCCCCGTGGCTCCGCCCAGCACCTCAGCTCCCGAGTTGCTGGTCACCATGACCGACGCGGCCGCAGCCAAGGTGCAGGAGCTGCGCTCGCGCGAAGGCAAATCCGAGGCGGCGCTGCGTCTCTTCGTGAAGAGCGGCGGCTGCTCCGGCTACAGCTACGGCCTGGCATTCGACGACAAGATCGGCGACGATGACCGCGTCGAGGACCACGCCGGCGTGCCGATCGTGATCGACGCCTTCAGCGCCCAGCACGTGGCCGGCGCCGAGATCGACTACGTCGACTCGCTGATGGGCTCCGGATTCGCGATCAACAACCCCAACGCCGTGAGCAGCTGCGCCTGCGGATCTTCGTTCAACACCGATGGCTCCCCCTCCAAGGCGGGCGGCTGCCACTAGACCTAACCTCGTCTCGGACCTCGAAGCCCCGGCGCGCCGCCGGGGCTTCTTCGTTTCTCCGTCTCCTTCGGCCTACAACCCACAGTTGTGGATCAGCACCGGAACCCCTTCGCGCGTGTCGTGGCACAACCGGTGATTGTGGGGCGATGCGCCTGGAGGCCTTCCGCTGCCGATTCACAAGTGGCGCTTGTACCCCGAGAGGACGGCCCAAGGGACTAGCCGGCTGGGTCCAACTCCTCGAACAGCGTGAGCTGCAGCCCCGCAGGTCCGTTCAGGCGCGCATTGAGCGAGCGCCACGGCGTCTCGACGGGTGGAGCCAAGAGCTCGGCCCCGGCGGCAACCGCGGCATCCGTCGCCGCTGCCGCGTCCCGTACCTGGAACGCCACGCGAATGTGCCCGGCCACGCGGCGGCCCACCTCAACCTCGTCGACGTACGCCACATGTCCCGGGTCGCCCAGCTCGAGCGTGGCGCGACCCGCGTCGAGGATGGTCACCTGCCCACCGGGTGAGCTGAAGGCGCCAATCTCGGGCATCCCCAGCACATCCCGATAGAAGGCCAGCGCCGCCTTGTAATCGGGCGCGGTGACCACCAGTCGCATTTCGAGCACCCCTCTGTCCATCGGTCGTCCTGTCTGACAGGTGCCAGCGTTCAGACCGAGACGAGTGCCCAGACGCGACGCGCGCCGGTCACGCCCTTCAGCTCGTGTTCGCCGCGGTCCTCGAAGCGCAGGTCGGAATCGGCCACCAGTTCGTGGGTGGTGCTCGACACGATCACCTCGCCCCGAGCCGCCAGCGCGGTCACCCGGCTCAGGATGTGGACCGCGACGCCTCGGACGTTGTCGGGCAGCATCTCCACCTCGCCGGTGTGCACGCCGCAGCGGAGGGGTATGCCCAGCCCGACCGCGGCGGCGCTGATCTCGGCGGCACAGCGGATCGCCCGCTCCGCGCCGTCGAAGACGGCGATCAATCCATCACCGGTATTGGCGGCCAGCTTGCCTCGGTACTTGTCGAACAGCCGCCGCGAAGTGGCGTTGAGCTCGGTGAGCATGCTCCGCCAGGCGGCCGGACCGATGCGCTCGGCGGTCGCGGTCGAGTCCACGACATCGGTGCAGACCAGGGTGGCCAGGATCCGCTCGCTGCGCCCGGCGGCCGGGAGGGCGAAGGTCCGCATGCCCGAAAAGTCGTACTGGACCGCCGCGATGTCGCCCACCGTCCAGGCGTCATGGCCGGGCAGCACCTCGTACAGGCAGCCCTCGCCGACCTCCATCTCCAGGCCGTCAGGGGTCAGGAAGCGGACGGTCCCCTGCAGCATGATGCCTAGGTGGTGGTACTCGCACCACTCGGTGCCTGCGATCGGCTTCACGTCCGTTGACCAACGCCAGCCAGGGTTGAAGGTGACCTTGCCGACCACGAAGTCGCCGATCTCCCAGATCTGGACACCTCCATTCGGGATCGAGCGCTCCTCGTCGGGCATGTCCAGGGACTTGCGCTGCATGTGGGCCATCGAATCTACTCCCCCGAGCCGTCGTCTTCGAAGGCCGATGCGCCGGCGAGGCGCGGTCCCCCGGCATCACCGCCCAGGCCTGGCGGCAGGGGACGCGGCAGGTCGGGGATGGCGACGAAGCGGTCAACCAGCGCCCGTGTGCCGCCGATCTGCAGCTTGTCGAACAGGAAGCCGAACTTGGCCCGCAGGTTGGCCGCGATCTGTGCCTCGGCATCGGCGGGGAGCGTCCAGAGCGCTCGCTTGAAGGGCCCGATCGCCTTCTTGCGCGTCTTGTACAGGAACTGCTCATCGGTCTCGCCGGCCTTGCGCTCATCGGCGCAGTTGGCCACGCACCACGCCATCATCTCGGCGTGCAGGTCGGCCGCCAGGCCACCGTCGTCGTACAGGATGTTCTGGAAGCCGGTGGCCAGGTGGATCTCCGCGGTCCCGTTGGCCGGGAAGTGGTGGAACGCCTCGTCAGGAAGCGTGCTTGCGCCGTGCTGGACGCAGCCGGCCAGTCCGTACTCGTCGCGCGCGACCGTGGACAGCCGCTTCATGGTGTCGAAATCGATCTTGACCTGCGCAATGCTGCCGTCCGGCAGCACGACGCCGCCGTGGCTGGTCCCGGTCTGGATGCTCACCTTGCTGATCCCCGGCAGCCCCGATCCGTGCAGCATCCCGAAGTAGCCGTCCAGGTAGGCGCGCAGCTCCCATTCGGTCGAGTTGGCCTTGCCCACCTCGCCGATCTCGCCGCCGATGCTGATCGTGACGGCGTCCGGCTCCAGGCTGCGGATCAGGCCGGTCAGCTCCACGGTGTTGACGGCGTTGACGTGCTGCTCGTCCTGCACCGTTGGCTGCGAGAGGTCGACCAGCGTGCTGCTGTCGATGTCGATGTTGAAGAAGCCGGCCGCCACTGCCTCGCTGGTCAGATCCTTGATGCCGCCCAGCTCGGCGCCCGGATCGGCCTTCCACTTCGCGGCGTTGAATTGGAAGTGGTCGCCCTGCAGGAAGACGGGGCCGCGCCATCCGCTGCGCATGGCGGCGGCTAGGACGGCGGCGGTGTACTCGGCGGGGCGCTGGTCGGTGTAGGCCATCTCGCTCTTGGCGATCTCGAAGATGATCGCGCCCGCGTCACGCTCAAGCGCGGCGGCGAACGCCTGGCGGGCGGTGAGGTAGGCACTGGCCCGCACATTGATCGCAGGCACCGTGAACCCGGTGGCGGAGAACTCCCCGCGACCGCGCGCCATGTACAGCTCGTGGATGCTGGCGCTGCCACAGCCGAGCGCCTGCGATCCGCTCCAGATCAGCCAGCGAGCGGCCTCGCGGGCAGTTGGGTGTGCGTCGAAGACGGCGACGAAGACAAGCCCGTCCATGAACGGACCGCGGAACGCGGCCTCGTCGAGGATCTCGAGGCGCTCCCCTCGGATGCGGGCGATCCCGGCCATCGAGGCCAGCAGCGATTCGATCGACGCCTCTGTCATGCCGCCATGCTAGCGAAGCGCCGAGACGAGCGTGAACGCCAGCAGGGGTGCCGCAGCCAGGCCGACCGCGGCTGCCAGCAGGTACCAGTCACGGGCCGATCGCGCATCGGCCAGGCCGCGCCGCCGTAGCCGGCTCGTCCATGTCAGCACGCCGCTGAGGCCCGCGACGTAGAGGAGCGCAGCCAACCCGGCCACCGCCGAGGCGAAGGGGCGCAGCCCGCAGGCGCCGAAGTCGAGGGGACCTCCCGGCGGGCAGGCGGAGGTCAGCTCAAGGAGGAGCAGGGCTCCGACCGTGATGACCACCAGCGCCGACCAGGCGAGGTGCACGACGAGCAATCGGGAGAGCGGCGTCAGCAGCTCCCTAGCGGCCGGTGGACCAGGCGGCGCCGGCGGCTGCGGCCGCCTCCGCCTCCCGCCGGGTGATCCGTCGGTACTCGTACCACAGGTAGACGAGGCCGGTCGCGCCGCCACCGGCGGCCATGGCGCCCAGGGCCAGCGACTGGAGCGTGAAGATCGGCGGGATCAGCGAGCCGCCGGCCAGGTTGAAGAGCATGAACGGGATGATCGCCAGCACCGCCGCCAGGTACTGGAGAAAGTCCAGGAACCGGATCAGCGACCAGGCGAAGCCGCGTCGGCCCCGGGCGGCCTGCGTCCAGATGACGAGGATCAGGAGCAGGGTGAAGGTCGGCCCACCGATCAGGACCCCGTCGACCACGTAGCCCACGTCCTTGCTGAAACCGAGCCATGCGGTGGCGATGGTGTACGAGTAGTTCGGGACATAACCGAGCACGAAGTAGATGAAGAGGAAGAGCGGCACCCCCTTTAGCAGCGCGACCAGCCACGTCTCGCTGCCGTAGAGCATCCAGCTCATGAAGTCGTCGATCCCGCGGACAAGCCGGGTCATCAGGTCGCGACGCGGCGGGACGGTGTACGCGTTGCTCATCTGCGGGTCACTGCTTCAGGCTCAGCAGGAAGGTGATCAGCGCCTGCAGCGCGGAGTCGCTCAGCCCGTCGACCGAATGGGCCGGCATGTTGGTGGCCGCCCCGCCGTTGTAGTTCGCCGCTGAATCGCGAATCCACAGCTGGAGGAAGTTGCGCGGGTCGGCTGCGTAGTCAGACTGCAACTTGGCGAGGCCACTGATCGCGAAGGGCAGGTTCGTGACCGGCTGATTACCGATGTTCAGCAGGCTGGGGAAGTCTCCTACCCCCGCCATGTTGGCCCCGTGGCAGCCAGCACAATCGGATCCCGACGAGTAGACCTGCTGGCCGTCCGCCACCGTGTTCGGCACCTCGACGTCCGGTTTGCTGGCGGCCTCCAGCACCCAGCTCTCCACCAGCGCGGTCAGCGCGTCGACCTGGTGGATGGTCAACGGCCCACCCGCCTCCAGGCTCCAGGCCGGCATGGGCGAGCCAGGGTCGCCCGATACCACGATCCCGCCGAAGCGGATGACGAGGTTCACGTAGTCGGGCGGATCACCCGGATGGCGGATATCGGTGAAGGCGCCGCCGGCCTGCTTCTTGAGCTTGGCCAGGATGCTCTTCGCGTGCAGGTTCGGCGCCTTTCGACCGCTGGTGCCGACCAGGCCGCCGGTCCCCGTCGCCCCGTGGCAGTTGGCGCAGTTGGCGGTGTTGGCATTGGTGGCGGTCGGCGGTCCGAACATCTCCTTGCCGTACGCCAGCAGCTCCTCGTTCTGCGAGACGTAGCGCGTCTCGCGGCGGGCCGGATCGGTCAGCCAGTAGAAGGCCGTAAAGAGGGCCATGGCGCTGATCAGGACCACGGCCAGTGTCTTGAATCGCATCGCTCAGCCGGCGCAGTGGGGGATGTCGGCGGTGTTGCGGTTGTCGAAGCTGGCGGTCCCGATCGGCGGGCCGTCCATCAACTTGCCCGTGTCGGCGACATAGACGCCGCCTTCGATCGTCACCGGGAAGCGGTCCATGCCGCGCGGGGCGGGACCGGCGCGCTTCTCGCCGATGATGTTGTACTTGCTGCCGTGGCAGAGGCACTCGAACCAGTGGCTCTTGTCGCATAGCTGCGGGATCTGGCAGCCGAGGTGCGGGCACTTCCGGTACAGGGCCAGGACCTTGTCGCCCGGATCGGCGACCGTCTTGTTCGTCCCGTCGACCAGCGACTCCGCGGCAGGGACGTTGATGAGGAAGATGCGGGCCTTCTGGTACGAGAACGGCTGCCCGCTGGTCCATTCCGGCGTCGCGGCGGCGATGTCGGCCGGGCTGCCGAGCGTCACCTTGCCGCCGAGACCGCCGCGCACGTTGGGCCACCAGAAGTTCAGGAAGCCGGCCACGAATTCGATCGACAGGATGCCGATCCCGACGCCGAGGATGCGGCGCATGAACCTGCGCCGGCTCATCTCCCCGAGCGGCGGCCCGTGGACCTCGCCGTAGGTCGTCAGCTGGCTCATAGGGTGAAGTAGAGCCCGTCCCACGGCCAGACCCAGTTCCAGCCGGGTCCGCGGAAGAAGGAGCCGATGAAGGTGATGATGAGGCCGCCCACCATCAGGCTCAGGAAGAAGATCCAGGCGGTCTTGCGGTCGCGGGCCGCCTTGTACGGCGACCGATCGAGGTACGGGATCAGCGCCAGCCCCACCAGGTAGATGGTGGGCAGGAAGAAGCCGCCAACGCTGGCGTTGAAGTACGACAGCAGCTCCTGCAGGCCGAGGAAGTACCACGGCGCCTTGGCGACGTGCGGCGTGACGCCGGGATTGGCCATCTCCTCCAGGGGCGCCTGGATGAAGACCGATGCGACCACCAACAGCACCATGAAGAGGGTGGCCATCACGAATTCGGCGCGCAGCAGGTGCGGCCAGGTGAGGACCGTCTCATCCGGGCGCTTGTCCACGCGAACCAGCGATTCCTGCTTGACGTAGGCCAGCAGTCGGAACCGCTCGGTGCCGGGCACGCCCGGCGGGCCGGGCAGCTTGGGGCCGGCGCCGCGCTCGACGGTCGGCACCTGGGGTGCCTGCGTCGGCGCGTTCTTATCGGCGGTGGCGTTGGGTCGTTTCTCGATGGTCATGCGCTCGGCACTCGGCTCAGACGGGGCCCGAGATGCCGCCGTCCTTCCGGATCCTCCAGAAGTGGACGACCATCAGGATGGCGATGACGAGCGGGAAGGCGATGACGTGCATGGTGTAGAACCGGATCAGGGTTCCCTGGTCGACCGTCACGCTGCCGAGCAGGAAGTAACTCGCCTCCTTGGAGACGAGTGGCCCGTAGTTCGCCATGTTGCTGCCGACGGTGATGGCCCAGAAGGCGATCTGGTCCCACGGCAGCAGGTAGCCGGTGAAGCTGAGCCAGAGCGTGCAGAACAGCATGATCACGCCGATCACCCAGTTGAACTCGCGCGGCGGCTTGTAGGCGCCGTGGTAGAAGACCCGGATCATGTGCAGGAAGACGGTGAGCACCATCAGGTGCGCGGCCCAGCGGTGCATGTTGCGGGTGAACGAGCCGAAGGCGACCGCATTCTCGATCGACAGGATGTCCTGGTAGGCGCGCGACACCGAGGGCACGTAGAAGAACATCAGGAAGACGCCGGTGACCGTCAGCATCAGGAACAGGAAGAAGCTGACCCCGCCCAGGCAGAAGGTGTACGTGTAGCGGACGGCGTGTTTCTTGACCCGCACCGGGTGCAGGTGCAGGAACACGTTGTTCATGACCGCCAGCGCACGGGTGCGGCTGGTGTTCGGGTACGGCTGCCGGAAGAGGCTGCGCCACAGCGCCGATTCCTTGACGACGCGCACCAGGTCGCCCGGTCCCGGGAAGCTCATCGCTCCACCGCCACGCCGGCCTGCTGGCCGATCTGCCCCAGGATGTTGTCCTTGTAACTCTCCAAGAGCACCTTCCCGTCAGGCGTGACCCGCTCGAGTTCGAGCCGGTCCATGGTGATGCAGTTGGTCGGGCACCGTTCGACGCAGAGGTTGCAGCGGATGCAGCGCTCCTCGTCGATGACCATCGCGATCCCTCGCGGCCACGACTGGAAGATCTCGATCTCCGGGTCGTCGCCGCCCACCTGCGCCTTGTCGATCATGTAGATCACGCCCTCGGGGCAGACATCGGCGCAGAGCCCGCACAGGATACAGCGGGGGCCATCGATGTTGATGTTGTGATTGCACTGCAGGCAGCGCGATCCCTCGGCAATGGCGCTCCGCGTGTCGTAGCCGACCTCGACCAGCGAGGTGAAGTCGCGCCGCAGCTCCGGGGGCGCCATGGGGATGTGCTGACGCTCGATCGCCTCGTACTTGTCGGGCATGTCGTGCTCGAGCGCCTGGGTGACGACCGCGCGGTTGATGACCGGCAGCTCCTCGAGCTCGTTGCCGCGCACGCCGAAGAGCCAGCGGTCCACCGCCCGGGCCGTTCGGCGCCCGCGCCCGGCCGCCTCGATGATGGTCGCCGGTCCCGACACGAAGTCGCCGCAGGCGAAGACGCCGTCCACCGTCGTCTGGAAGCTGTCGGGATTGGCGGCGACGTAGCCACGGTTGATCTCGAACTTCAGCGCGTTGTACTTCTTCCCGTCGGGGCCGACCGGGGTGGTCCCGTTCAGGGGTGCCGAACGCCACGACGAGAGCGAGCCACCGGCCACGATCGCCCGCGTATCGGTGACGCCCAGGTGGCGGTTCAGGCGGGCGCCGTACTCGCCGAGCACGTTGTTGTCCGATGCCTGGCTGGTGCACGGCACGACCATGTCGCACGGAACGGTGAATTCGCTGCCGGGGATCGACTCCGGGGAGCGGCGGCCGCTCGCGTCCGGGGGGCCCAGGCGCACGCGCTGGAAGACGACGCCGGTCACCTTGCCGCGCTGGTCGCCGAGCACCTCGACCGGGGCGGAGAAGAATTCGAATTGCACGCCCTCGAACCGGGTCTCGTGCTGCTCCTCCTCGTCCACCACCATCTCGTCGGGGCCACGCCGGTAGGCAATGGTCGACGTCTTGGCGCCGAGGCGCAGAGCCGTTCGCGAGGAGTCCATGGCGGTGTAGCCGCCGCCGATCACCACCACGTGATCGCCGACCCACTGCTCTTCTCCGAGGTTCGCGCGCTTGAGGAAGTCGACCCCGTAGATGACGCCGTCGAGCTCTTCGCCGGGGATGTTCATGGCCACCGGGTACATACAGCCCGCGGCGACCACCACCGCGTCGTGGCGCTCGCGCAACTGATCCAGCGTCACGTCGCGCCCGACCTCGACGTTGTAGTGGAACTGCACGCCGTGCTTGGCGACCCAGTTGACGTCCAGCTCGATCACGTCGCGCGGCAGTCGGAAGGCCGGGACGCCGATCAGGGTGGTGCCGCCGCCGGACGGCAGCGCGTCGTAGACGTGGACCTCGTGCCCGTAGCTGGCCAGCTCCTTGGCGACCGTCAGGCCGGCCGGGCCGGCGCCCACCACCCCGACGCTCTTACCGCTGGCCGGCGCGACGACCACGTTGTCGGGCATGTTGTTGCCGTAGTGCCAGTCCACCAGGAAGCGCTTCATGGCGCGGATGGACAGGGGCTTGTCGATATCGGCACGGCGGCAGGCCTTCTCGCACGGAGCGCTGCAGACATACCCGCAGATGGCGGCCACCGGGTTCGGGTCGCGGGCCAGGATGTAGCCCTCTTCGAAGCGACCCTCGGCGGCCAGCATCAGGTAGCCACGACAGTTCGTGTTGACCGGGCAGCCTTCCTGGCACTCGATGTTGCACTGCAGCCAATCGACGCCGACTTCGGCGGTTTGGAACCTCAGCGGGATCGCAGTGTCGGAGATCACGAGCGGGCCGATCCTACCTGTCGCGCGAGCGCCGTGTCAAAGTCGGAGAGGGTCGATTCGGCTCGGTTCGTCAGCGGGCCAGCACGACCCGCCGAAAGCCCTCCGCAGCCCGGTAGCCGGCCCGCTCGCCAAGCTCCTCGGCGCCGCGCCGGACCCAGCGTGCCGTCTCCTCGAAATCGCGGAACTGGCTGGCGTGATGGGCCAGCGCGGCAAGCTTACGGTCGAGGGTGGCGCCGATATCGACGAGCTGATTCGCCTCGTTGGTGCTCCACAGGAAGAGCTCCGCCACCTTCCAGGGGGCCAACCCGGCAGCGAAGTGCTCGGGAAAGTTGAGCGGGTCTCGGGCCGTCGGGAAGACGGCATCCACCACCACCATCCCGACCGCCCGGTGATCGGGGTGATTCACCCATTCGTTGTTCACGAACAGCACGGTCGGGTCATGGCTCATGACGATCTCTGGTCGAAAGGCGCGAATCACGCGCGTCACGCGTTCCCTGAGTCGGAGGCTGGCCTCCACCTGGCCGTCAGGCTCGTCCAGCACGTCGACGCCGGCAACTCCGATCTCCGCGGCCGCGGTCCGCTGCTCCGCCTCCCGCACCCGAGCGATGGCCGCCGGATCCGCAGTCGGGTCGTCGCTCCCCTTCTCGCCGCGAGTCACCAGCAGGTAGCGGACCTCGGCCCCCTCCCCGATCCAGCGTGCCACCGTCCCCGCCGCGCCGAATTCGATGTCATCCGGATGGGCGGCGACGACCAGCACGCGGTCAGGGGTGGGCAATCGGTCGTTCGGCATCTGCCTTGGTGTGGTGGGCTCAGCGGTGTGGTGGGCTCAGCGGTGTGGTGGGCTCAGCGGGCCGCCAATCCTACCAGCCTCCCAAGCGCACCAGGCGATCCCGGGGCTCCACCAGCGCCGTCGCCGCCCAGGCCATGACCTCGGCGTCGTGGGTGAAGAGGATCACCTGCCGATCGGCGCTGACCGTGTGCAGGACCTCGAGCAGCTGGCGCTTGCGAAGCGCGTCCGACTGGACGGTGACCTCGTCGAGCAGCAGCGGCGCGGTCTCGCCGGTCGTGACCAGGTGCTCGGCCATGGCCACCCGGAGGAGCAGGTAGATCTGCTCCCTCGTCCCCTCCGACAAGAGGCGGGCGTCGCGCCATTGCCCGGACTGCGCCTCCTTGACCTCGATGGAGAGATCGCGCGGATTCACGGCTGCGTCGTCGTAGGCGCCGTCGCTGACTGCGGGCAGCCAGCGCTGGATCGATGCTCGCAGGACTGGCGCGAGGTCGCGATGAACCCGGCGCTCGGCCGTCTCGAGCAGGCCGATCGCCTCGTCCACCACCTCGGCCAGCCGCCGAACGCGATCGAGCTCTGCGCGGGCGGCGTCCACCCGCTCCTCGGCCTCGGCGACCTCGGGCAGGTCCGCGGCGAGGACGCGAAGCTCGCCCGAGAGGGCGTCCACCGCCTCCTTTGCGAGCTCGACACTGGATCCATGCTCGGGCCGAGCGGGAGACGCCCCTTCCGCTTCGAGGCCATCAAGCCCCGCGACGACGGCCAGCCGCTCCGCTGCCTCGTGCTGCGCTGCAGCGCCGGCTTCGAACTCCTGCAGCGATCGCCCGCCGAGGAGCCCCCCCAGCTCCTGCCACTCCAGGATTGCTGCCTCCCGGCCGCGCGCCTCGTCGGCGCGTGCCCTTTGCCACGCGCGCAGCCCCTGGACCAGGTCCCCGGTGATCGTGGCCTCCTCCCCGACGCCGGCACGCGAGGCCACGGCCCGCAGGGCGGCCTCGGTGGCGGCCGCCGCCTGTCGTGCCCGCTCGGTGTTCTCCTCCAGCGCTCGTCGAGCGCCGAGCGCCTGGCGCAGACCCTCTGCGCCGGCCGCGTCCTGCGCCTGCTGCTGGCGATCCGCGCAGGCCTGCACGTAGGCCGCGGTTGCCGCGCGCGGATCCCCGTCCGCCGCGGCGGAGCGCTCGAGCAGTGCCGCCCGCAGCGCGGCCTCCACCTCTCCGACCGCGGCCTTCAGCTGCTCTTCGTATGCCTCCCGCTGGCGCGCGAGTTCAGCCTGTTGCGCCGTCGTCGGCGCTGCGTGACCGACCTCCCCACCGGAGCGCGAGCGCGGCCATGCCCACGCGGCAAGGATCACGGCAGCCGCCATGACCGCCAGTCCGACCGGGACCTGTCCGAGCAGCACAACAGCCGCACCGAAAATCCCTACGGCGCCCGCCGCCACCCATGGGAGAGCAGGCGGCCGGGCGGCCGGGATGGGCGCGCCGACCTCGGCGACCTCAGCGAGGCGCTGCTCGCGATGGATGCGGAGCGCCTCTTCGGCGAGGTCGAGCCCGCGGAGCGCTGCGAGGATGCTCTCCGCCGGCCGCCGATCACCGGGCTGTGGCTCGGGAATGGCCTGCAGGCGGGCCTCGATCTCGACGCTGCTCGGGCCGGTCGGCTCCACAGCCGCCGGACGGCGCTCCCAGGCCGCCAGGGCAGCGGCCACCTCGTCCGCGGCCGCGTCGCGCGCCTCCAGCGCCGGTGGCCGCATTGGGTGGCGACTCGCCAGGGCGGCGGCCCGGTCTGCGCGCTGACGGGCCGCGCCGGCCGCCTCACGCGCAGCGATTGCGCCGGCGAAACGCTCGCGGTGCTGGGCAGCGCCAAGCTGGTGCTCGGCGGCCTCCAGGCGGGCGCTGCGCTCGAGGAACGCGACGTGCCGGCGACGCGCCTCGGCCAGAGCGACCTCCCCCGACTCGATCTCGCGCATGGCCGCCCGCAGCGGCCCCTTGGCAACCACCGTGTCGGCCCCCACCGCGTCCTTGCGGAAGGCGCGCAGGCGCTCGATCGCCTCGGCGGCGGTGGCATCCGTTCCCCGCGTGGATGCTGCGCGCTGCATCTGCTCCTGGAGCGCCGCGGCACTGTCGGCGACGGCGAGGATCTGGGCCTGGTTGACCGACACGGTGGAGGCGAACGACTCCCGGTCAAGGCCGAGCCAGAGCGATGCGTCGGGGGTCCCTTCGTTGATGATCTCGCCGGACACGTCCTCCCCAAGGACGACGTCGCGCGCCCGGCACGCCACGCGACCGAGCAGGTCCTGGCTGAGATCGATGGTGCGACCGTCGGAGAGGTGTAATCGGGCCTCCACCTCCCAGCGATCCGGCTGGTCCCAGGGCCGATGCCGCTCGATCAGCGACGCGGTGACCTTCGTCTGCCCCGGCCCGCGGCGAATCCCGGTAAGCGCCAGCCGAGTGGCGGCGTGCCAACTCGTCTTGCCCGCCTCATTCGGACCGCCGACGACCGTCAGGCCCGGAGCCAGCTCCAGGGTGCGGTCCAGCAGTGGACCGAATGCCCGCGCGATGACGCGCTCGATCCACATCGTTCAGGCGACCTCGAGGTCGCTGCGACCCTCCAGTGCGCGCAGCCCGGTCAGCAACACGCGGCGCCGTCGATCTTCGTCCTCAATCTGCTGCGCATCCCGCGCGAACTGGCCGCGCACGGTGGCCTCCGCGGCGATCGCCTCCAGGTCGTATCGAACACCCAACTGGCCGGCACGCACCAGCAGGCCATCCAGGTGCCCGCCCAGCCCGCGCAGCTCGCGCAGGTCCACCTGCACGCGCGGCCCGACCTCGCCGACCAGGGTGACGCGCACCGAACCGGCCAGGGCGCCAATGGCGGTGGAGACCCGATCGCGCACGTCGTCCGAATGCTCGCAGTCGTCGAGGCTCACCTCGAGGTCGTGGACCTCCGAGACGGCGACGTCGTGTCGCTCCCGCGAGAGGCTGCCGTCCGCGTTGACCGTGGCGATGACGACGCCGCGGCCGGGCGACTCACCGAACTCGAGCGGATCGGGGTTGCCCGGATACGTGTGCCGATCCGCATCGCGGGCGACGTGGTAGTGCCCAAGGAAAGCGTGCGACAGCCCGGCCGCCCCGATCTCGGCAGCCTCGAACGGAGCATGCGGCAGCTTGCCAGCCTCTTGGAACGCAAGCGTCCCCCGCTCCGATGCATGCGCCAGCGCCAGGTGAATCCCTCCCCGGTCCGGCGTGAAGCCGGCGAAGGGGCCGTCCGTATTCGCCGGCGCGCGGTGCGCGAAGCCCCACAGCGTCAGGCCATCGGCCAGCGCAACGGGTGTCAGCCGAGCCTCTGTGAAGACGTGGACGTTATCGGGCCATTCCACCAGCGCATAGGGGCTGCGTTCCGAATACCAGTCGTGGTTGCCCGGGGCGAGGAAGATGCGGCGATCCGTCTGAGAGAACCGGGCGCGCAGGAACTCGAGCAGATCAGCGGAGAAGCGCTCGTGCTCGAACAGGTCCCCGGCGCACAGAATGGCGTCCACGCGCTCGTCCTCGGCGAGCTGGAGGATGCGGGTCAGGGTGTCTCGACGGTTTCGCCGCCGGAGGCGCGCGGTCTCCGCCGGCGCCCAGGCGAAGGGCGCGTCGAGGTGCAGATCGGCGAAGTGGAGCAGTTTCACGCTGTCGCAAGCGTAGTCGCTGTCGCGACAGCTCGACCGTCGCGAGACGCCGATGAGCCTACCCCGGATGCCTCCGCATCGAGCCACCCAGGTAGATCCCCGCGGCCAGCGGCAGCAGGAGGTTGATCCAGCCACCGGCGAAGTAGCCGCCGATCAGGGCCAAGAACCAGGTCAGGAACAGCACCAACGAGACGAGGCCGCTCCACACGTCCTACCCCTCCCGTTCGCGGTCGTTGATCAACTGCACCACCAGCAGCGCGGCCGCGACGATGAGCAGCAGGTTGACGACCGGCGTATGAAGAATCAGCAGCCCGCCGAACCAGGCGATCAGCACGACAGCGGTCGCGGCCCAGATCATCGGATCAGCGCCCATCCCAGGGCCGCCACGCCGGCCACCACGCCGACGCCGACCGTGGCCACGGCGATGGTCAGCACGATGGTGAAGCGCCGGCTCCCGGCAGGGCTGCTCACGAAGCGAGCGCCTCGAGCACCTGGTCGACGTGCTCGATCGGCTTGACCCGGGCGAGGACGTGCTCGATCCGGCCATCCGGCCCGATGATGAACGTGCTGCGCTCCACGCCACGGTAGGTCTTGCCCATGAAGCTCTTCTCGACCCACACGCCGAAGGCCTCCGCCACCCGATGCCCCGGATCCGACAGCAGCCGATACGGCAGATCGAACTTCTTGCGGAACTTCACGTGGCTGGTGACCGAGTCGGGCGAGACACCGAACAGCTCGGCACCGGCGGCCTGGATCCGCTCGAAGTTGTCGCGGATCGAGCAGGCCTGCACCGTGCAGCCGGGGGTATCGTCCTTGGGATAGAAGTAGAGGACGAAGCGCCGGCCGAAGAGCGCCTCATTCGAGAGTACCGACCCATCGTCCGCGGTCATCTCGAACACGGGAGCGGGGGTGCCGGGCAGGGGGCGGCTCATGGCGCGATCGTACCTCAGCCCATCGCTTCGATGGCCAGCAGCACCGGTGGCAGGTCCCTGGGCAGGAGACGCGCCGCCAGGTCGGCAGCGATCCGACCGATCACCTCGTCGCCCGCCTCGTCGAGGTCGTGTCCGGCATCGGACACCACCGTCCGGCTGGCGGTCGCGGCGCCCGGCGGCAGGGCCCGCTGCAGCAGCGCCGATTCCTCGGGATCGCTCCAGCGGTCCAGCGCGCCGTGCACGATGGAGACGGAGCGATCCAGCATGGTGGCGAGCGCCATCGGCGGCATGTGGATCGCCTGTTCGACCCCGGCCAGCGCCAGGTCGATCGTCTCGCCGTTGGCCATGGTGAGTCGGAAGGTCGACTCGCGTCGCTCGGCACCCTCGATCAGCTCCTCGGCCCATCGGTCGAGCGAGGCCACGATCGGGTGTCGCCGCTCGGCATCGTGGCGGGCGCGGGACGCCACGCCCCGACGGAGGGTCGCCCGCCACGACCGGGACGCCGGTCCGATCAGGGTCAATGCCGAGATGGCAGGGTCAGCGATGGCGACCGCCAGGGCGATCGCGGCGCCCTCCCCGTGGCCGATGATCCCGGCTCGTCGCAGGTCCAGGTTCGGCTGACGACGCATGCTGGCCAGCTGATCGCGAGCGTCATCGATGCGGGTGAACAGGTCGGTCGATTCCCACGCCCCGTCCGAGCTGCCGCTGCCGCGTGGATCGCAGCGCAGCGACGCCACCCCGTGCTCGGCCAGCGCATCGGCGAGGCGTGCCAGTAGGCCGGGGCGGGCGGAGGGTTCGGGCGCAAACCAGGTCGCATGCCGGGCGCGGTCGTATCCGCCGTCCCGGCCGCGCGGCAGCCAGGAGGGGAGGAGCAGCACGTTCGGATACCGGCCGCCGCGGTCGGCCGGCGCCGGGGCGTCCGGCAGCGTCAGGGTTCCGACCAGCGTGTCCGTGCCGGCGGCGACGCGGAGCTCCTCGAGACGGGGCATGCGACGAGGGTACACTCGCCCCCCGATGACCGCCGCGCCGCGCCTTGACCCCCCGGCGGAACCGATCGCGTTCCATCCATCCCCGGCTGCCGAGCTGCCGCCGAGCGCCCCCGTGGTGGTGGTCGGCGCCGGGATGCTCGGGGCATCGGCCGCCTACCGCCTGGCCGTGGCCGGCATGCGTCCGCTGGTGATCGAGGCGAATGCCCCGGCCAGCGGCGCCAGCGGCCGGCTTGCGGGCATGGCGCTGGCCGGGCTGGGCGGCCACTTCGAACGCGTCACGCGTCTCGTCCAGGCGTCGGGCGGCCGATCCATCCTCGACTACACGACTCGCTCGCTCGATCTGCTGGAGGAGCTCGACGGTGAGCTGCCGGGGGGCGTGGCCTGGGATCGGATCGGGTCGATCGACCTGTTCCTGAACGAGGCCGACGAGTCGCACGGCAGACGCGCCGCTGCCGCCCAGGCGGCCGAGGGGCTCGACGTCCGGCTGCTCCGCCCCGACGAGATCCGCGCACTGGCCCCGGAGGTCGCGCTGACGGAGGTGCGAGGCGCGAAGTGGGCGCCACGCGACGGCCAGCTGCACCCGATCCGCCTGGTGTATGCGCTGCTGGAGGCGGCCAGGGCGCGCGGGGCGCAGGTGGTCACCGGTGTCCGGGTCGAGCGCCTGCTCGCGCACTCCGGGAGCGTGACCGGCATCGCCACCTCCCATGGCGAGGTATCGGCCGGCGCGGTGCTGCTCGCCACCAACGCCTGGTCCCCGTGGCTGGTGCCCCACATCGCTGACAACCTGACCCCGATCCGTGAGCACGTGTGCGTGACCGAGCCACTGCCGCCGCTGCTGACGCACGCCTACGAGACGAACCAGTGCAACGAGTACTGGCGCCAGCTGCGGACCGGTGAGCTGCTGATCGGCGGCTTCACTGCCTCCGATGAGGGGATGGGGATCGGGTCGTACTCGATGGCGGTGCGTCCCGCCGTGCCGCCGCCGCTGGCCGCCCTGCTCGGCCGCATCCATCCCGCAGCGCGCGATGCGCGCTTCGTGCGCTGCTGGGCGGGCCTGCTCGACTTCGCCTCGCTCGAGATCCCAATGATCGGTCGCCTGCCCTCCGCCGACGGGACCCCGATCCCCGGTGGCTACCTGGCCTGCGGCCTGACCGGCCACGGCCTGCCCTATGCGCCGATCATGGGGCTGCTGCTCGCCGAGCTGATCAGTTCCGGCGAGGCGCACACCCTCTCGCTTGCCCCGTTCGACCCGGCGCGGTACGTGGGCACGCGCCATCAGCCGACATGGCTCGGCGCCTTCAGCGGGGAAGCGGCGGCGACCTAGCCGACCAGCCCGATCGCAATGGCGGCGGCCCCAAGCGCGATCGCCGATCCCACCAGCAGCCAGTCCGCAGTGCCCAGGCGTTTCGGACGCGCGATAGTTCGGCAGTCAGTGGCTCCGAAGCCGCGCGCCTGCATGGCCGTGGCGAGTCGGGTGGCACGCCGCGTGGCGCCGACCAGGAGGGCGAGCAGCATCCCGAAACCGAGGCGCGCCCGGGCAAGCGGGGACCAGCCCGCGGCAACCCCGCGGGCTCGGCGCGCCATGCCCAGGATCTGCCACTCGACGGCGAGGATCGGCAGCAGCCGAAGCGCAGCCAGCACGCCGATGGCGAGGCGAGGGGAGACGTGCGCCTGCTGCTGCAGCGCATCGGCCAGGTCCGTCGGGTCACTGCTGGCCAGGGCAAGCACCCCGGACAGCGCGATCGCCAGCAGGCGCAGGCCGAGCGCGGCCGCGTTGGTCACGCCGGCTCCGCTCCCGCCGCCCGGTGCCAGCAGGACGTTCAGCAGGCCGACCGAAAACGCGGCGAGGAGCAACGGCCAGGTTCGCAGCAGCAGGACGCGGGGACCTAACCCGGTGAGGGGAACGATCGCGACCAGGCCGAACAGCACCACCGTCGGGGCGATCGGTCCCTGGGCGACGAAGAGCGCCGCCATCAGGATCGCGGCGGCAACCAGCTTGGCGACCGGGTTGGCACGTCCCAGCGGCGCCGCGCGGTTGGGGCGGAGCGGTTCGGGACGCCTCATGACCGATCTCCGGCCGCCGGGGCTGCGAGCTGCAGGGTCCGATCGGCGAGGGCATCGGCGAAGGGCGCGTCGTGGGTGACGATGCAGACGGCCGTGCCGCCATCGCGCAGGTGCGACAGCAGATCGAGCAGCTCGACCGCGGTCCGCCGATCCTGGCCAAAGGTCGGTTCGTCGAGCAGCAGGAGCGCCGGCTCCCCCATGAGCGCGGTCGCCACCGAGAGGCGCCGCTTCTCGCCGCCGGAGAGGGTGAAGGGATTTGCCTCGGCCAGCGCATCGAGATGGAGCCGCACCAGGAGCGCGTCGGCCCGCTGCCGGACGCCTGCCGTCGGCGCTCCTCCGCGCGACTGCGGAAGCGTCAGCTCGTCGATCACCCGGCCCGTCAGGAACTGGTGCTCGGGGTCCTGGAAGACCGATCCGATCCGGCCAACCAGGACGGTGGCCGGCCAGCGCCAGGGTGACTCGCCGGCCAGTCGGGCTGAGAGGCGGGCGGCAAGCGCCCCGGTCGCGTGCAGCGAGCCGATGCCGGGACGCAGCAACCCTCCGAGGAGAAGCGCCAGGGTCGACTTGCCGGAGCCATTCGGGCCCGTCACCGCCAGCGCCTCCGACGAGCGGATCTCGAGGTCCAGGGGGCCGACGGCCATCTCCCGGCTGCCCGGGAAGCGGTAGCCGATCCCCTCGGCGGAGAGGATCACCTCGGGACGAGCGCGGCGGTCGCCCGCGGGCCTCGGAAGCGGCCGATCCGGGACCCAGATCCCTGCGTCGGCGAGCGCGTCCGCGTGCTGCGCGAATATCGCGGCGGGGGACCCATCGGCGATCACACCGCCACCGGCCCGGAGCACGACGACGCGGTCGACGAGGGCGAGCGCGTCCCCGACCCGGTGCTCGACGAGCACCAGGGTCTGTTCACCGCCCCGCAGCGCTCGGACGAGCGAGGCACGCAGGAGCGCACTTCCGTCCGGATCGAGGTTGGCGGTGGGCTCATCCAGCAGCAGGAGCCCCGGCCGCAATGCGAGCACGCCGGCCAGTGCGAGCCGCTGCTGCTCCCCGCCGGACAGGGCATCGGTCGCGCGTTCGCGGCCATAGCGGAAGCCGACCTGCTCCAGCGCGTCGTCCACGCGGGGCCAGATCTCCGGCGGCGGGACACATCGGTTCTCGAGTCCGAAGGCGACCTCGTCCCCTGCGCGCGCCATGACCAGTTGCGACTCGGGGTCCTGGAAGACGATCCCGGTCCTTCCGCAGGCGGCGCGCGGATCGAGCCCGTCGACGCGGAGCTCACCCTCCGACTCGCCGCCCTCGAGCAGGCCGGCGAGGCCACTCAGGAGCGTTGACTTGCCCGAACCCGATGCGCCGAGCAGGAGCACTCGCTCGCCCGCCTCGATCCGCAGGTCCACGCCGCGCAGCGCCCAGGCGCGACGCCCGGCGTGGCGCCAGCCCCAGCCGCGTGCCTCGATGGCGGCGGGCGCGATCAGTGGCTCAGACCTCCGGCTGCTCGCGCCCGGCAGGGAAGGCAGACAACACCCCGGTGCGCGCCATGGCGCGCACCAGCAGCCAGCCGCCGAGCCCGGCGATGATCGCTGCACTGGGAATGACGAGGCCCGCGTAGGCTGCCTGCCACCCGGCCGACCAGGCGGGGTAGTAGAGGGCAAGGTCGAGCATGACGGCCCCCGCACCGGCGGCGGCGCCGGCAAGCAGCGCCGTCGGCAGGCCCCAGCGCCGGTAGAGACCCAGTCCGAAGACGAGTTCCGCGGCGCCTCCCTGGACCAGTCCGTAGACGATCAGGACCAGGCCCCAGGGTGCACCGAACAGGACCGAGGCGACGGCGGCCACTCCCTCCCCGAGCAATGCGGCTCCCGGGCGTCGCACGATCAGCGGAACCAGCACGGCCGGCAGCATCCAGACGCCGTACATGAATCCCTGCAGTGGCGGCAGCGCCGCAAAGGCGGGTCCCGCGGCCGTCCAGAGCAGGTTCCAGGCCTGGAAGACGGCCCCGAAGGCGACCGCCAGGACGGCTCCCAGCACGATGTCCACCAGTCGCCATTCGCCCTCGCTGGATTGCCCGTTGATCGTCACTCGGCCGGCTCCTTTCCCGATTCGATGACCAGCAGCGTCCCGCGCTCGAGCGAAACCGACGCTGGGATTTGCACCACCACGTTTGAGAGTCCGCGCGTCCGTCCGACGGAGAGCGTCTCCCCATCGAGCGGGAAGCGCAGGCCGGTGGTGCGCACGCCGACGGCATCACCGCTTAGGGGGAGCAGCGTCGCGATGGCGCCTTCCCGCGCCTCCAGCCGAAGCTGGTCCCCGCCGTGCAGCGGGCGCGCGGTGGTTTCCCCGCGAACGATCCGCAGCCGGACGCCCCGCCAGGCCGGTTCGACGAGGAGCAGCAGGTTGGCGAGCTGGTGGTCCAGGCGACGACCACCGAGCGCCCCGAGGATCACGACCTCGTCAGCGCCACGCTCGATGGCAAGCGCGACGGCAAGCTCGGCATCCGATGCGTCCTTGTCGTTGGGGTGCCGCTCAATCAAGACCCCTTCCGCAACGAGGCCCGCCAGCAGCGCCGGCGCGATCGAGTCCATGTCCCCGATAACGACGTCCGGGCGCCGTCCAAGGGTGTTCAGCCAGGCGGCGCCTGAATCAGCCGCGATCACCAGGTCCGCATCGGCCAGAAGGGCAGCATCACCCGCCACGGCATCGCCGCCGGCCACCACGATTGCCTTCACGCCGACTCCCTTCGCTGGCATGACCCAGATCAGGTTCGAGGGTCTGCGGATCGCACCGCACTCTCAGCGCTTGCGCGCTCCCCTGTCGCTCTTGGGATTGTCGTCGTCGAGGGTAGCACGCGGGAGTCGGGAGGCCCCGATCATGGCGTCACGTTGCTCACCACGATCGGGACGCTGAAGGAACCGAGTCGCGCATAGTCGAACCAGCGGAGGTCCTGCGCGGAGAGGTTGAAGGCCTCGACGTAGCTCCCCGGCGACGGCGCGCCTTTGATGCCGAACGTGAAGCGCCCGATCCCGTCCGGGGAGACAGAGGCGGCGTCGAGGAGGGTTGCCAGCCACGAGGAGGTCCAGTCGATGGCGCGGAACGGCGAGGCGTGAGCGGCAGGATTCCAGG
>Ga0315281_10002790_pt1 | contig 25878 bp, 24 predicted proteins | sample YL17G07_0_MG_FD_204540 | JGI IMG/M metagenome (GOLD analysis project Ga0315281, IMG submission 204540) | Sediment microbial communities from Yellowstone Lake, YNP, Wyoming, USA - YL17G07_0 | ecosystem: Environmental > Aquatic > Freshwater > Lake > Sediment | place: USA: Wyoming | collected... | reverse complement strand
TGGTGGAGACGGAGGCACTTTCGACATTGGGCTCCAGGCTCTCTCAGGCGCCTTGGAGAGAAAGCACGACTTCACCTACATATGCTACGACAACGAAGCCTACATGAACACGGGAATACAACGGTCTAGCGCAACACCATACGGGGCCGCCACAACAACTACGCCCGCAGGTTCGAAGATCCCCGGCAAGACGGATGCGAAGAAGGACCTAATTGGAATCTGTGTTGCCCATGGCGTCGAATTTGCGGCGACAGCGTCTGTCGCATTTTGGAACGATTACATAACGAAAGTCCGGCGAGCGACAGCCGTCAAAGGGCCGGCAGTAATACATGTGCTGGCACCATGCCCGCTTGGGTGGCGATTTGAGACCAGCCAGACGATCAAGCTTGCCAAGCTCGCTGTTCAGACGAGGTACTTCCCTCTATACGAGGTTGAAAACGGGAACTACAAGCTCAGCATGAAGATACCGAAACCAACCCCACTTGAGGAGTTCCTCAAGCCACAGGGACGATTCAGGCACCTGTTCGCGCCCGAATTCGCCAAGAACCTTGAGGAGCTGAAGAGGCAAGTTGAGAGCAACTGGAATAGGGTTGCTCGGCTGTGCGGTGAAATACCCGCCCCGGCCTCTCCATCTCAGGGCCAGCCTGCTAGCTAGCCAGCGCAATTGAAACGATTATATGGAATTCACCTGTGATAGGGCCGCTTGAAGCTGAAGCCGATGCGCGCAAAGCAAATCGTTGCTGTCATTGTGCTGCTGGCGGTGGTGTTTCTCATAATCGTTCCACCGCTTCTGAATGGCGGCGTGAAAGTGACCTTGTCTTCGACAACCTCTGTTCATGCAGACCACCTTTACGTAACGATCGGGGAAATCAGTGCACAGAGAGCAGACCTTAGCGGGTCATCGGCTTGGCAGTCCATATCCAACCAGTCGACTGTTGTGGACCTCACACTGGCAAACACGAGCGAGACAGTCGCCTTGGGCACTCTGCCTCTCGGGCAGTACGAGACAGTAAGGGTGAGGGTAACGAACGCGACAGCGATAATCAACGGCACTTCACAGAGAGTCCAGCTCGAGTCGCGGGTCTTCACAATCCCGGTTTCGTTCCTAACACAATTCGGTGCGAGCACAGTCATCATGCTCAAGGTCTCTCCCGAGGTTCAGGAAACCGCCGACGGGGTGAACCTGAAATTGTCGTTCACAGGTGTCCCTGCAAACGCATCGCCATGACGCTTCGTGTTCCGAAACCTACAAGTCTCTGATGGAACAGTCATTCGCAAGGTGGCAAGTGAACGTTGGGCATACTGGGAAAAGACAAGATAGTCGAACTCGTCAACTCCTTCAAGTGCGTTCACCCATTTGATTTCAGTCTCCTAGATGGCGACGGATACGTTCTGACAGTCAAAGACGAGACGACCTTGCACTACTTGGAGCACAAGAATCTGATTTCTCATGAAGTGGTCTTTACTCCGCCGAACTATGTGGCTCACCTCACCGCCAAGAGTCGGTATGGAAGACTGGGACTATCGTTCCTGAACGCCGCTAAAGTTCACAGTGGCTTCGTGGGACGATTGGCGCTTGAGCTGGTGAATCTGAGCAACGACCGTACGCCAATAACCATCAAGCGGGGCGAACCCCTGATGCATATAGAATTCATCACCAGAGACGGCGAGCCATCACCGTACCAGGGACCATACATGTTCCAATACATGAGCGACGACGAGGCGACGCTGTACAGACAGATGCTACGGAAGGACTTCTCTAGTCTCTTCAATGAAGATGTACTTGGCCGGATGGTCCGAGACCGTATAGGTTCCTAGGAGAATTACTTCCGTCTTCGAGGCAGTTGCTTTCGCCGTGATCTGTAGGTCCAGCTGGCCCCCACGGCGATCACGAGAGTGACCAGAACCATCACAAACATGAGCAACGGTTCGAGGCCGCTGGAAACGTCGATTCTTATGATATCCGCCTGTGCCTGAGCCAGGCCGGCAACGGACAACGTGGCGTTGTACTTGTAGAAGGCATACGCGGTGAATTGTGCGCCCTCGATTGGAACGACTGTCATCGTTAGATCCGCAGGCGGAGCAAGATCGTAGCTCCATACCGTCGAGCTACTGGTGACGTCGTGTGCCTTTGCCCAATTAGCGATCGGCGGTGAAAGGTTACTGAAGTCAAGAAGCATCATGTTCCCTGCACTCCCGACAGCGAGTGGACCCTCTGTGTCCACTTGGCCGGTTAGATACCTGACTGATCGGACCGTCTCGTTCAGAGGCGGCTTCGCGAAGTCCACGTACTTCTCAAACATGGGTTTGATGTATGTCCCTCCTATCAGGTTGTAGCTCACGTTTCCAAGCCTAAGGTCATCGGACACTTTGAAGCGAACCCACGAGCAGTTGACATTCAAGAGGTTACCACTTTGGGAGGCAACTCCGGTCACATCGAATCGAACTGAGACATTTATCCAGTCGCTGCCAGATCTTAGCTCACCTGAAAGCGAGGAGATCGAAATGTTGTCAGCTGTGCTCTTGAGGCTCTTCTCTATCGCGGATGATAGATCCTGAGCTGCCGCACCTGTGAATTTCTCGCTAACGCTTGGTATTGCAGTGGCATTCTGATAGACTTGGAGGGACAGTTCAACGGACACCTTGCCGTCATGAATCGTGTAGTTCACTGACGAGGCGTGTGCAGTAGCGGCTGACCAGGAGAACGCCAGTACCATGAGCAAGCAGATTGCGAGGACTGTTTGTCGTTGCATGGACGAATCTCCGTGGCTTTTGTGCGGTGTGGCGCACCCATTGATCATGTGGATATATAAGGTTCAGCCGCTTCGCGCAGAGGAGATCTTGCTGATTCTTACCGTATCTTAGTGCCGGGTGGAATGTTTTCGGTCAGAGTGAGCCAGACCGGCTTGCCATGGTCGTCGGCTGCCAATAGCATGCATTCCGATCTCACTCCGGCTACGGTTCTCGGCTCCATGTTTGCAACGACTGCCACCAGCTTACCGTCAAGATCACTTGGTTTGTAGTATTCGGCGCCGCCTAGGATCGCGTGGACAGTTCGATCGCCCAAGTCCACTTTGGCTTTCATGATCTTCTTCATTCCAGGTATGTTCTCCACAGCAACCAGTTTTGCCACGCGGATATCCAGTCGCTCGAAGTCCTTGAACGTGATACTCAATCGCCTCATCCTCCGAGCAGTCTGATGATCTCCTTTGCTACCGTGACGCTCTCTAGTCGCTGGCATTCTTGTGTCTGAGCGCCAACGTGTGGAGTACAGACAGAACGACCGTCTTTCATTGCGACAATTTCTTTCTCCCAGTCTTCTTTCGGTGGCTCATCATGGAAGACATCAAGTCCGACGCCACCGATTCTCCCCTCCTTGAGAGATTCAAGCAAAGCTCTTCCGTCGACGATATCCCCTCGTGATGTGTTGATCAGTATGGCGCCCTGTTTCATACGTGGAATCCTTGAGCTGTCCATCAGGTGATGAGTGGAGGGAAGGTATGGAACATGAATTGTCACGATGTCAGCTCTTTCAACTAGAGAGTCGAGATCTCTGGAGATCTCGAATCCGAGTTCCTTCGCCTTGCTCGTTAGATCAACTACGTCATATCCAATGACTTTCATTCCGAATCCTTGATTCGCAATTCGGGCCACTTCGGCTCCGATGCGGCCGCCGGCTCCAACGACTCCGAGTGTTCTTCCATGGAGTTCGCGTCCCATCAGCTGGCTCTTCGTCCATTGTGCCTGTTTCATTGCTTGGTCGGCAATGGGAATCTGTCGGAGAAGTGAGATCATCAAGCCTATCGCGAGTTCAGCTACGCTCGTGACAGGGGCGCCGGGTGTAGAAATGACAGTGATTCCACGCTTCTTCGCGGCTTCGAGGTCAATATTGTCGAGTCCAACCCCTGATCGAGCGATAGCTTTCAACAAAGGAGCAGCGGCTATGACTTCTGCCGTAATCTTGGTTCTTCCTCTGACCACAAGCACATTGAAGTTCTTGGCATCCGCCAGAAGTTCCTCTCTGGTTACCTTAGGCTTCTCAACAACATCGTAACCCGCCTCTCGCAGGAGCTTCGCGCCATCTTGGTGAATCGCATCGCAGATCAGGACTCTGAGTTGCAAGGGTAAGACCTTGTCAAGGATAATCTGCTTACTGTAATATCGTTTTCCGCACCCAGCGGAGATGGGCAACTAGGTTCTCATGACGCGGTCTTTGAGTTGTTCTAAGAAGTCGAGAAAAGCCCTCGCGTCAGACTGCCTCGATCCCAGAATATGTTACGGCCATGAGTCCACGCCATGGGGTATTCTGAAGCCTTAAGTCTGTGCATGCGCGTCCGTGTCTGTTCAGGATTGGTTCCAAGATGAGTCAAGGCAAGGTTTCTCCTCCTCTGGTTCTCGTCAACTTCAAATGCTATCTCGAAGCGACGGGAGAAAGGGCGGTTCAGCTAGCAAAATACGCAGAGCAGGTGAGCAAGAAGTTCGACGTGACAGTGGCAGTTGCTCCTCAGACGGCAGATCTCAGGCTCGTCTCGCAACAGACCAAGATCCCGGTATTCGCTCAACATATCGACCCGATCAAGCCCGGATCCGGTACCGGCCATGTACTCGCTGAATCGGTACTTGGGGCAGGCGCCTGTGGGGTCCTCATCAACCACTCCGAGCGAAGACTCGAAGCCGGGATAATCGAGGACACCATTACAAGAGCTAGAGGCCTCAGACTCGCAACCGTGGTTTGCGCGAACACGTCTGCAATCGGCGCGGCGGTTGCGTCGCTCGGTCCCGACATGATAGCCGTGGAACCGCCAGAACTCATCGGGAGCGGAATAGCTGTCTCCAAGGCCAAGCCAGAGATCATCACCGATACTGTCTCAAGAATCAGAAGAATCAACAGCGATGTCGTTATACTCTGCGGTGCGGGCATCACCTCCGGAGAAGATGTCAGGGAAGCGCTTCGTCTCGGAACTCAAGGAGTCCTTGTGGCAAGCGGGATCGTCAAGGCGAAAAATCAGGCAGCCGCGATCGAAGACTTGGCTGGAGCCTGCCGACAAGTCGGCAAGTAATGCAGCCTAATCGAAATTGCCGAAATAGTTGTTTACTTATTTATGGCAGGCATCAAAATGTGTGATCCCTCGGATGTGGCGTAAGTGCAATTCCAGCAGATCCTAGAAGAGAAGCGAAAGGTCGTCAACGAGCGCATAGACGAGATCCTCTCATCTGGGTTCGAGCAGAACGAGGCAAGCGAACTCGTCAGATACACGTTCAAGACCGGAGGTAAACGCCTGAGGCCCACAATGGTTCTGCTTGCCACAGAGGCCGTTGGAGGACAGGAAAAGCCCGCGGTGAATGCGGCAGTTGCCGTGGAGTTCGTGCACGCGGCATCGTTGATCTTCGACGACCTCATTGACAAGGACAGAGTACGAAGGAGCGCACCTACTCTGAACGTTGCGTTCAACAACGACAGAGCGATCAGCGCGGCGCTTTTTCTGGCGTCAAAGGGCATACAAGTTCTATCGGACTACAAAGACCCCAAGGTCATGAAGATGATCGGATGGGGTCTCGTTGACCTCAGCCAAGGCGAGATACTCGACGTCATCTCTGAGATCGCAATAGATGTCAAGCATTACCTCAACATCGCAGACCTGAAGACAGGAGCACTTTTCGGTGCATCCGCCGGAATAGGCGGCCTCATTGGCGGCGGATCTCCAGAGGAAGTCAGCGCCTTGTACAACTATGGAAGAGCGGTCGGTGTCGCTTTCCAAATCCGAGACGACATAATGGACCTAACCGGCAGTGGCAACTCTTCCAAGCAAGAACGGGCTAATTTGGTGCTAGCTCACTACTTAGGAGACACAGCACGACAGGATCGCGTGGCTCAGATGTTGGATCAGAACGAGAACAAGAGTGACCCAACTGACGCATTACGTCAGAAAGCCGTGGAATTCGCAAGGCGCGCGTCAGCAGAATATGTTCAGAAAGCGAAGTCTGAGATCGCGGTTCTGAGAGAAGGCGACGGAAAGGCAGCGCTGGAAGAGCTTGCTACTTTCGCCCTAGAGCGACAGGCCTAATCACCCGTTAGTCTTCGGAGAAGTTTTCGCTTCCGCAGACCTTGCATTTCCACTTGTAGACGATCTTTCCGTTCTTCAGAAGCAGTTCAACGTCCGTGGCGTACTGCTGCTTGCACTTTGGACACCACATGTGCGTCATTCCAGGCGATTTCCACGTCATGGAGTATCATCTAGTCTGGATCGTGATCAACGAGGGACTCAACTAGTCATACCTGAGCCGGCATTTCGTTGAACTGAATTGAGCAGTACGCTTTATATCGATACCGGTGAGTGACCTCACCGTCTGCCGACGACTTCGCGAGGAAGAGTCGCATGGGGCTTGATGTCTGGAGTCTCGTTGCATTATTCGAGATCGTCGTCTTCCTTGTTGCGTTTCCGCTCTTGGTCTTCGGTTGGCTGATGGGTGCGAAGGGAAAGAACCCGATTAGGGACGCACCTTTCGAATCCGGCCAGACTCACTTGGGTGAAGCAAGGCAACGCTACATGATGCAATACTACCCATATCTGATCATGTTCATTGTCTTCGATGTCGTCGCTATGTTTCTCTTCACTTGGGGGCTGGCCTTCTCGAGTGTATCGTCAAGCCAGAACTACTTGTTTCTCATCTTCATAGCGATTCTCATTGCACCGTTGGGTTACGCCTCGTATCTCGCGGGAAAGCGGGAGTTCTGGTGACCTTGTCGCAAGCAGCACCAGCACTTCAAGAAATCATCAGTCTTGTCCTGAGGATCATTACTTCACGGACTTTTCTCCAGATAGTCTTCTTCCCCGGTTTCCTGAATGTGATGCTGAGCGCTGCCCTTCTCACTTGGCTGGAACGAAAAGTGATTGCTCGGGTCCAGCTGAGAATAGGACCCTTGTACGCAGGCATCTCGGGCATCCTCCAACCCATAGCGGACGGCGTCAAATTGGTCTTCAAAGAGGCGATCTTTCCCGAACTGGCCGACACGAAACTGCTCATGCTCTGCGCGCTCGGCCTGATGATGCTCGCGTTTGCACCTGCAGTGGCCATTCCGTTTGGCGGGGGTTTCGTGATCGCAAACATGGACGTAGGCCTAGTCTACGTTTTCGCCGTCATGTCATTGTTTCCGAGTGTCATCCTCCTGATTGGTTGGGGGAGCAACAGCAAGTACTCGTTTCTAGGCGGGTTACGATCACTGTTCCAACAAATCGCCTATGAGATTCCAATGTGGTTTTCAGTACTCGGCATAGTCATGCTTACCGGCACACTGAACCTTACCAAGATCGTTGAGGCACAACAGAGACTATGGTTCATTGTGCCACAAGTATTGGGCTTCGCAGTTTTCTTCACGGCTGCACTGGCCGAGCTTGAGAGGACCCCATTCGACTTGCCTGAGGCTGAGACTGAGCTCGTCATGGGATGGATGACCGAACTCAGCGGCGTCCCTTTCATGCTAGGTTTCCTTGCAATGTACACTAAGCTGTATGTGATGTCGGCATTGATCACTACGCTCTTTCTTGGAGGATGGTCCGGCCCCGGCCTCCTGCCTCAACCTGTCTGGTTTCTTCTGAAGACATTTCTAGTCGCAAGCGTGATAGTTGTGATCCGTGGAACTTTTCCCAGAGTCAGAGTTGACATCCTGCTCCGGACAGGTTGGACTAGGTTGCTGCTGTTAGCGATCGCAAACATCTTCGTTACTGTGGCGTTGATCTCACTTGGGCTAGACTGGGTCTGGAGGATCTAGCATGCCCGACATTGCCTTCCTCGCCCTCAGCGGTCTGGTGATCCTGTCAGCTATCTTTGCACTTGAAGCCAGAGAGCTGATCTATGGCGCGGTCGGGCTTGCTTTCTCACTGATCGGCGTGGCCGGTCTGTTCATTCTTCTAGGCGCTGAGTACCTCGCGATGTTCCAAGTGTCCGTATACGTAGGTGCAGTCGTGGTCTTGATCCTGTTCACGATCATGCTGGTCCGTAGAGAGTCCGGTAGGATATTGGAAGAGGAAGAACCGGGCCGGCTTGGTCGTGCGGGTATACTTGTCGCTGGCTTGGTCGCTCTCGCAGTGGCAGGGGGCGTTCTCGTACTTGTGCCGGCCTCCTTGGAAGCGCCAGAGTTCTACCAGGTCCCATTGCGAGAGCTCGGCCGCCTCCTGGCATCGTCCTACGCAGTTGCGCTCGTGATCCTTGGACTTCTGGTCGGGGCCACAATTGTTGGCGGTCTAACCTTGGTCAGGGTGGAGCGGGAGGAGAAAACTAGTGGAGCCACTCAGTAGCTACATCATCCTCTCGTCGGCACTGCTTGGAATCGGCATCTATGGCCTAGTCTCCAAAAGGAACGCCATTCGTCTACTCTTCTCTATAGAGCTAATTGTGAACGCGGCAAACATCAACTTCGTTGCATTCGCAAGATACGCTAACCCGCCGATGTTGACTGGTTGGAACATCGTCTTCTTCTCGATCGCCGCGGCCGCTATGGAGGCTACAGTGGGTTTGGCCTTGATACTTGTGGCGTTCAGACTCAACGGCACAATTGACGTGCGAAAACTCAACCGTCTAAGAGGATAATACTTGTTCCCTTTGCTTTTCACAAGTGTCTCTCTCCTGTTGATGATCGTACCTGTAGTGTGGGTTCTCTCGCGACGTTTCGGTGCACGCGTCGGATGGATTGCAGCCATCCCATTGGCGATCTCGACGCTAGTGGCGATGTTCTCGGGTTGGCTTGGGATTGTGGTTGAGGCGTTTCGATGGGAGCCGATCGGTTACTTTGGCTTCAGAGCTGATGGGCTGAGCATACCGATTCTCTTCACTGTCAGCCTACTATGTTCAGTGATCGCAGTCTATTCAATGCCGTATATGACTCACAGGCTAGGAAAGGAATCAAAAGAGTACGGACTTTATTTCGCGCTGTACTTGCTCTACTCGGCTGGGATGATCGGGGCCGTACTTGCCACCAACCTGATCGAGTTCTACCTCTTCTTCGAGTTGATGTTGATTCCTTCGTATTTCCTGATCGCTCGATGGGGATACGGCGATCGAGACAGAATTTCGTTCATGTATTTCATGTGGACTCATGTCGGCGCACTTGCACTCTTGGCTGGAATCCTGACACTGTGGGTCGTCTCCGGAACGTTCGATCTCTCAGCCTTGTCCTCAGCTGTTATTCCCAAACCCTACAGGTTCTGGATCACAATCATGATCCTCGCGGGGCTCCTCGTGAAGATGGCGGCCTTTGGAGTGCACGTTTGGCTTCCTCAGGTGCATGCAGAGGCGCCTACTCCGATCAGTGCCTTGCTATCACCTGCAATGATCGGAATCGGAGGATACGCGATAGTAAGAATCCTCATGACGATCTCCCCCGAATTGATCGGCGCGGTATCCTTTCAGTTGAGCATATGGGCGCTGATCACAATGGTATATGGCGCGCTCATGGCGCTCGTCCAGGACGACATCAAGCGCCTGATGGCATATTCCAGCATCAGCCAGATGGGATACATCCTACTGGGAATCGCTTCAGTCCAAATCGATGGCGTCTCCGGATCGATGCTTCACTACCTGAGCCACGGAATGGGCAAGGGCATCCTATTCATGGTCGCCGGAATAATCATAGTTCAAGCTCATGAAACTAGGAGCATATCCAAACTCGGAGGACTCGCAAGGAAAATGCCAGTGACCGCCTCTGCAGCACTGATCGGATTCCTAACGATTCTGGGTGTGCCGCCCACTAGCGGTTTCGTTTCGGAGTTTCTGATCTTCTTCGGACTCATCAACTCAGCAATGCATCCCATCATTCTGTCGAAGGTAATTGTGGCGATTGGCGCGGTCGTCTCTACAGCACTGACGGCCGGATACACGCTTTGGACAATGAAGCGAGTCTTCTTCGGACCTGTACCCGCAGAGTTAGCGGAAGTTCGTGAGGCACCCCTGACGATGACCGTCCCACTGATCGTGCTGGCCGCCACCGCGGTCTTGGTGGGAATCTTCCCAGACTCGGTGATCGGCGGCTTGCTCGCTCAGATTTCAAGCATGATCAGATGAGAGTTGAATGATGAACACCATAGTCCCTTGGCTGGTCTGGGCTCTCCCGATGGTAGGCTCACTACTGGTCGTGCCGATCTCTCGGATCAATCGCAAGGCAGGAAACACGGTCGCCGCCACGTTTCCTCTACTCGCTGCAATACTGGCAACAACGATGATTCCGGATGTCCTCAAGGGTGAGACGCATGATCTGCAAATCCAGTGGATTCCCTCTCTCGGAGTGAAGGCCGGGGTCCTCGTCGACCCATTGAGCGTGTTGATGTCGAATGTTGTCGCATGGGTTAGTTTCCTCATCGTTGTGTACAGTATCGGTTACATGCGCAGTGAAACCACGCTCACAAGGTACTGGTTCTTCATCAACTACTTCATCGGAAACATGCTCTTGCTGGTTCTGTCGGACAATCTGTTGCAGCTCATGTTCGGATGGGAGGGAGTCGGCCTATGCTCATACGCCTTGATAGGATATTGGTACACTGACGAGCCTGACAAGTGGGTAGGATCTAAAGGGCACAAGACGTGGGGGGTACCGATGGCGTATCCTCCGAGCCATGCCGGACTGAAGGCATTCGTAATGACGAGAATAGGCGACATCGGTCTACTCATCGCCATATTCATCATCTACGCGACCGCAGGCACAATGAACCTAGTCGAGCTCTCTCGCAACATCAGCTGGGCGGGCGATCTGGCGAGAACAGGCTTCCTCCTGCCTACGGCACTTCTAATGTTGTGGGGTCCAATCGGCAAATCGGCCCAGATGCCGTTGCACGAATGGTTACCCGACGCGATGGCCGGGCCCACAGCCGTCTCCGCGCTGATCCATGCTGCCACAATGGTGAAAGCCGGTGTCTATCTGGTCGCACGGACAGGACCGATCTTCTATAACGCCATTATCACATACGGTCAGCCTTTCACGTTTTTCGAGGTCGTCGGGTGGATCGGAGCGATCACAGCTCTCGCCGCAGCGGCGCAAGCGATAGTAGCAAAGGAACTGAAGAAGACACTCGCCTACTCGACAGCCTCTCAGATAGGGTATATGATGCTCGCGATAGGCGCCGGCGGAATGGGTCTACAATTCGCTGCCGGATACACTGCAGGCCTATTCCATCTGATGAACCATGCCATCTTCAAGGCTGCAGCTTTCATGGCTGCGGGTGCCATCATCCACTCATGCGAAACCCGATTCATGGACGAAATGGGCGGCATCAGGTCGAGTATGAGATTCACATTTGCAGCAATGCTAGTCTCAGTTCTGGCCTTGTCAGGAGTTCCCCCATTCAGTGGTTTCTGGAGCAAGGACGCCATCTTGGCGACCACCTGGGAGGCGGGACAGTTCTGGCTCTTCTTGATCGCAGCAGTGACGGCTACGCTGACATTCATCTACAGCCTAAAGATCGTCGGGTCAGTGTTCCTTGGGCCGAAGAGCGCGCACATCAAAGAACTGGAACAGAAGGGCTCAATCATTCACGAGGCTAGCCCCCTGGTGTACATTCCATACGTCCTGCTGGCTGCCTCGACCATTGTGATCGGTGTCGCTGGACCCATAGTCGAGCAGGCACTTTCCGAATTCCTCAGCAGAGGTCTCAACCTTGCCGGCGTGACATCCAGCAGAGCTCCAGCTGCCAATCTGCAGTACATCTCGCCTGAAGTAGCAGTTGCGTTCACGACAATACTGGTCCTCCTCTCAGGCGGAGCGATCGGATATGTCCTATACATTTCACGAAGAATTGATCCATCGAAGCTCCTTCAGAATTCCCTGCTGAGCTCCGTGCACGGGTTCCTATGGAACAGGCTCTACGTGAATCCAGTTTACTACATCGGTTTTGTGAAGGGCACGTTAGCACTGAGCGGGTCGCTAAGTCATTGGGTCGAATCCGGGTTTTTCGGTCGCATCAACGGGGCGGTTTCTCAACTGTCTGTTGGTCTCTCGAAGAGCGGCGACAGGTTCGATCTTGGGGTTGTGGACGGAGCGGTCAATGGAGTGGCCACCACCGGCAAACGTTTCTCCAGCGTTGTCGCAAAGCTCCAGACCGGAGTTGCTCAGCAATACTTGCTGGTCTTTGCGTTCGGAGTCTTCTTGATCGTACTCGCGTTGACATTCCTAGGCAAGTGATCACTCATGCTCGGCATGCTTTCAACAATGGTGTTGCTTCCAATCGTTGGAGCACTCTTCGTCTTCCTGATTTCGCGTGTCAGTGAGAAGGCGGCCAAGATACTTGGTCTTCTCATATCGATAACTACGCTGTTTCTTGCTTTGTTGATCTTTGGTGCGTACAGGCCTGAGCGTGCGGGGTTTCAGATGATCGAGACTTACTCTTGGGCCGAATCCTTCGGGCTTACGTTCACGCTCGGGATAGATGGCATAAGCTTGCCCTTGCTGATCATCTCAACGCTCTTGACGACACTCTCAACGGCAGGATCATGGCGTGAGATTCGGTTCTCGGTAGGTCCCTACTATGCGCTCCTCCTGCTATTCCAAGGCTCGATAACTGGCGTTTTCACTTCACTTAATTTGATACTGTTCTACGTTTTCTGGGAGCTCGTGCTCATCCCCATGTTCTTCTTCATCGGAGTGTGGGGAGGACCGAGGAGGAAATACGCGGCCATGAAGTTCCTGATTTTCACTCACGTCGGGAGCACTGTCATGCTCTTAGGATTCATTGCACTCTACGTTTACTCTCAACCTCACACGTTCGATTTCATTACATTGTCAAACCTGAGGTTGCCACTGCTTCTACAGCTGCCGATGGCCGTTGCGGTATTTTTCGGATTTGCCGTGAAACTTCCTGTGGTCCCATTCCACACGTGGCTTCCGGACGCTCACGTCGAAGCGCCTGCTCCAATTAGCGTACTGCTCGCAGGTCTCCTTCTGAAGATGGGTGGTTACGGTTTCATTCGCGTGATGCTGGGGCTGTTTCCCGACGCTTCTCACTTTCTCCAGCCTGTTCTGATTGGACTGGCGGTGCTAACGATGTTCTATGGCGCTGTTGTAGCCATGATCCAGCAGGATCTGAAGCGTATGATCGCGTTGACGAGCATCAACCACATGGGCTACGTTCTCCTAGGGGCCTTCTCCTTCACAGCAATCGGGCTCTCCGGAGCCGTATTTCAGATGTTCAATCATGCCTGTGCTATTGGAATGCTCTTTCTGATGTCGGGTGTGATACATCATCAAATGGGAACTAGGACCATCAGAGAGCTTTCAGGCTTCGGGCGAGCAATGCCCATCACTGCTTTTCTCCTGGTCATGGGATCTCTGGGCGCGATGGGATTCCCTAGCCTTGCGAGCTTCATCAGCGAATACATGGTGATACTCTCCGCTATCAAGGTGAATTTGCTGCTTGCATTCGTAATGCTTGTGCCTGCAATCACTGCTGGCTACTTCATGTGGATGCTCCGAAGAGTCCTGATCGGTCCGATCGAGTCTCCATCCGGAAAGCGTGAAGCGCCCGTATTCGAGCTGGTGGCTCTGGCCATCTTTCTTGTCCCACTTCTACTGTTCGGCATCTATCCAGCTCCGATCCTTCAAGTCATTGATTCAACAGTCCGGAGCCTAGCAAGCTTGGGGCTCGTGTGACCGCATACTGGTCTAGGCAGGTTGTGAGGTCTTCCTTCTCCAAAACCGGCCGCGTTCAGACGCCAACCCCGCATGCCTTCGTTCCCACGACATGTGGTCCGCGTAATGCAGATCGCAAAAGTGCTTTCCGCAGTAGGTGCACTTGATTGACTCCTTGGAGTCGTTACCGCACTTGTGGCATTCTGGCATGAACGCATCGACCTTGAACTATGAGGTCGCTCGGCAGCAATAAAACCCATCTTTGAGGTGGGAGCTGACGATCTCTCCTACTGTGCGACGAGACAATAGCACGACGCCTGTCGGGCATGCCTTGCGGCAGTCCCACGGGCGCGAAAAAGTGAATTCTTAAGAGGACAGACATGTCCGTGAGGTAGTTCCGCTAGGGTGCCTTCAGCATGCTGCTCCCCGCGAAGATGAAACGTGTTGAGATCATAGTTCACAAAGATCACTACGACCCGGTCATGAGATATCTTCGCGAGGCTAGAGTGCTAGAGCTCCTTGACGTAAAGGACATGATCAAAGGCTACGACGGCGCAGTATCCCCCTGCCCCACATCCGAAAGGCTCTACCGTCTCGTCACGCTCGGCTCAAAAATCGGAAACCTCACCAACACGCTACAACTAAGTCTTAACACGGCAGGGCCGGTTCAGGTCAGCGGTTCCCTTGCCGAAGATCAGATACGAGACATCGAAGGTCGCGTCTCATCATTTGAGGCAGAGCTGACGGCACTTTCCTCGGAGATTCAGGCTGCAGAAAAGATCACACAGTTCGCAGACACGGGCTTGGGCGTCAGTATCAAGGAGATCATGAAGATCAGCGATATCAATGCGCCAGAAGGAAGACACAGACTCGAAGAGATCGTGTCTAGGATCCTTGACACTCTCGCCCCACCGGAGATTGAACAGGCCGTCGCTCTCGGACAGACAATCAATAGGAAGGACGTGGGCTCGTCAATCAGACGAGCGATAACTGAACAGGTAGCCCACGCGGTTACAGCCCACCAAGGCGAAGCCGCAGTTATCAAGACACTAAGTCAAGCACTGGCGCTGAAGATCATCCCCGGCTCCACCGCGAAGGCACTCAGGTTCGAGCCAGAGAGCCGAGTTGAGAAATCACGTGATCTAGCAATCGATCTTGATCTGAAAGTGAAGGAACTGGCATCGCGGAACTCAGAGTGGCTGCAGGTTGACGGCGAGCGCGTCAATGCCGAGAGGGTTTTGGAGGAGGCCAAGGGGCTGTGCGGCAAGACAGAATCGACCTATGTGATCGAAGGATGGTTGCCCGCTAACATAATCCCGGAGTTGCAGCAAACGCTAGGCAAGGTCTCGGATGGTCACTGCGTGGTGCAAGATTGGTCTAAACGAGGCAGTCCAACGCTCCTACGAAACCCAAGAGGAACAGGGCTCTTTCAACGACTGACACTCGGTTTTGGAACTCCAACTAGCAGCGAAATAGACCCGACCGTGTTGTGGACCGTCACGTACCCGTTGTTCTTCGGACTAATGTTCGGGGACGTTGGTCACGGCTTGCTGGTTTTCGTGGCCTCTGCCATACTACTGTATGCGAAGAGAAGAGGGACGCGTTATCCGGAGCAGAGCTTTGGGGGACTCGGTAGTCTGTTCAACATGATACTTGACGGATCTGGGCTCCTGATGCTTGGAGGTGCCGCCGCGATCGTCTTCGGCCTGCTTTACGGAACTTTCATGGGCAGCGAACAATGGTTTGTGGAACTGACGAAGCTTCCCGGCCCGCTCTGGTTCAATCCATTCAAACAACCCACGAAGCTTCTGAAAGTCTCGATCATCATAGGAATCGTGCACGTGTCGTCTGGGTTGATATTGGATATCGTGAACAAGGTCAGAAATCGAGAATATGGTGAGTTACTCGCTGGTCCTGGACTCTGGCTTTGGTTCTACTTGACATTCGGGTATCTTATTCTTGCGCATGGTTTCCGTCTGATATCCTACGTTCTCTCGAACCTTCCCATAGTTCTCGCAATGCTTGGCATACCTGCTGTGCTAATGCTGGTGGCGAAGGCTCGAATCGAAGGACCATTCGAAGGAGTCGGCCACTGGATGGAGTCGATGTTCGCCTCAATCTCGCACACGATCTCCTACATTCGAATCATGGCGATGAAAATGATACATGACGTGTTCAGTATCCTCTTCCTCGGCATCCTCTTCGCGACGCCCATCTACATTGGCGCTCCGGTTTTCGCCCTGCTCACGATCATAATGATCCTTGTCTTGGAGACGGCATTCGTCTTCCTTCAAGATCTCAGGCTTCACTGGGTGGAATGGTTCCTGAAGTTCTACTCGGGATCAGGGGTGGCGTTCAAGCCCTTCGGTATCCAACGTACCTTCACTAGCGTATCGACAACCTTGTAGCCGTTCGGGCTTCCGCGACCTAAAGCAGGCTGAATATGATGAAGAACATAGCGAGCCCGTAGATCGCAATCGCTTCAATGAGCACTATGTACACAAGCGTTCTGCCGAACAACTCCGCCTTCTCAGCAATGGCTGCTATGGCTGCCGCGCTTGCCGTTCCCAAGCCTAGGCCCGCTCCCAATGCGGCCAGACCTGCAGCAATGCCCGCACCAATCAAGAAGAGGCCTTTCTCCGGGATCGCCGGCACTTGCTGCTGCATTGAGATCTGCCTAGAATATGACACCGCAGCCATGAGTGATATGGCCGTGATTCCCACTAGCATCAGAAGAGCTGCAAGCAACATTCGTCGCGACTTCATTGGCACGCGAATCACATTGTCGTGGGTTACCTCAAGAGTTCATTATAATACTTTCTGGAGTATGAGAAACTGCTCGATCCTTTCCATCGGAAGATCGTCACGCTTGCCGAACACTATTGACCGCATGTCCGCCATCTCGTAGTCCATGAGATACGCGAACGCAAGTGGCAAGCCTGCGCGGAATGGAAAGCCGGTGAAGGCAGAGAGGCAACGGGCTGCGTGCTGCCTTCGAAGCAACACGTCCAAAGGATGAAGTGAATCCCCGTCCTTGAAGGCATCGAGGAATCTCTCCACGGAACTTGCGTAGGCCGTCTTTGTGAAAGCTCTCAAAGCATTCACTACAGATCCCGCATTTGTTGCTTCCACAAGGGTGTCTCTGAGGCGATAGTTCACGGGCACCAGCATCTGCCGCACCTCCTCGGCCGAGATTCCAAGCATCTTTGATCGGGCCACAAGGAGTAGGTTAGTTGCATCGATTTGCTCGCCAACTAAGCCTTGCACCGACTCCTTGTCTATCCAATCACGCATATCGGTGGCGTCCCAGACATGCGTGAGGGCGTACTTGTCGATGATCGCCTCGACAATAGGAAGAGACTTCTTCTCCGCCAAGGCAGAAGAGATCTCACCGTAGAGAGAAGGTGCACCGACAGCTTCGAGAAGCCGTTCAACATTTCGAGTCTCCACCGCACCACGAAGAGAATCATTTCTCAGATCGTCGTACAGAGCATCCGGTTGCGGTTCTTCGTCCTCACGGGCAGCCATCAATCTTAGACTAGACTTCAGAGATTCGAGGCGATATTGACTCCCATATTCGCTCAAGAGCCGTGCGCAATCGTCTGGTGATAAGCGAGTTAGTTTCTTCACAAGCGCGGTCATCTTGGCATCGAATAGTCTCTGCCATGAAGTCGGATCAAGTAGGCCACCCTCAATCTCAGAATCTCGGAAGTAGCCTTCTTCCTGCAGAATGGACACGCACTCGGATGATGTTGAACATCTAAGCAAGCGATCATAGCCATTCTTGTCGAACATCTTCGCCTTCATGGCGCGAACGGATGCCGAGACTTGGGCATATCTTGAGGCTCGCTTCGTTGACACTATCACTTGCCCAGCTTCATGACCGTTTACTAGGAAGCGAATAGTGTCCTCGAGATCTCAGGAAGCAGCTGTGTCTTCATTAGTCCGAGCCTCGCCTCTAGGGTGCAATCCACTCGTACCTTGTCGTCTTGCGAAGTCACGACGGCCCCGCCGATCGTCTTCACGGGCTCGTCGCTCAGCACAGCAGTCCTTGGTGTGTGCGTTCCAGCGAGCGCTGCCTCGATCAACTTCGAGCCTCTGTATCGTCGGAGGTCCGATTCGGATAGAGCTACTTTGACTCTGTCAGATGGAACTGCTTCCATTCCTCGCACAATCGACTTCAGGAGAAACGGACGATAGCGGGAGTCGTCACGAACAAACTCGACGAGCTTTGTTTCCACCTCTCTCATGATGCCATCGAGCACATTGTTCTTCTCAGTTAGGTAGGCGAGACGAGCCTTTTGCTTCCCCTGGCTTACCCGCCTATTGACAACGGCATCGCACTCGGTTCTGAGATTTCGAGTGATCTGATCTGCTTCTCTGGTCGCCTCAGCTCTTGCCCCTGCTAATCTTTCCTCTATTTGAGCTAGGCCGTTCTTTCTGATTTCCTCGGCCCTTGTCCTGCTTTCCCTGACAATGTCCTCGACGAGTCTGTCCAAGCCGTCGCTCATGCAGTATCCCTCCAGATGTTACGAAAGAAGCAGTTCGATGGCCCTGTCAACTGCCTGTCTCCGCTTGGCACTCGGGATCTGTGATATCGACTCTAATTGCTTCTTGGACTCCAGGGCTATCCGCTTTGCCTCCTCGACACCAGTTCTCTCGGCCTCAGCGAGCGCACTCTCTCTTCGCTTGGTTGCTTTCTGGAGGATATCTTGTCTCATTGAGGCGATCTTGTTCGGGACATCTCGCTTCAGTTCGGAGATCTCTTTGTTCGTTTGATCGAGCATCTGCCGGCTCCCCTTCTCTGCCTCAACTATCTTGTTCATGACCTCCGGCGAGGACAAATGGACCCCTTCCGCTTGTGAACCTTCTCGCATGAGCTCCATGGGAGGGACAAATAGCTCTTATCCCGACAAAATAAGGAGACAAGAATAGGCTGGGTACTTATCTGGTCGAACACTTGTCTGGCGAAATCCTAGCGGCCTGCCATGCTTCTTGGATCTCGAGGGCTCTGGAACTCGACTGGTCCCACTTCCACAGACAGCTGGGCCAAGTATTTGTCTGGCCGGAATCGGGCGTAATCATAGCTTTTCGTGAACCTGTAGACGAGTTCGTGGCGAGAGGTGATTGAACTAAGTTCTTTATACGTCGTTGATTGAACAACGACATTCTTGCGGGGTTGAGGCCTTGGAGTTGTCTTTGTTGTTGTTCCTTCTGCCTCTGCCTCTTTTTGGGTTACTTGCCCCCGCTGTTGGTCAACTTTTGCGTCGGTCCGGGAGGAACCTCATCCCCTACTGGACAATGGCAGCGCTGTTGGTCTCTCTAGGTTCCGCTTTGGTCATGCTTCTCCAGACTCAGCGCCAACCTTTGTTTCTCTATGATGTGCTTGTGGTCGATCCTTTCTCGCTGTTCTTTGCTGTTGTCTTTCTCTTCATTTCCGTGCTCGTCAATGTCACCTCAATATCATACATGAAGCAGGATGACAATCAGCTCGCCTACTATGACCTGCTCCTCTTCTCAACGTTCGGGATGATACTGGTCGCTCTGTCTGTGGATCTAGTTGTGTTATTCATCTCTTGGGAGCTAATGAGTGTCCCCACGTACGTGCTTACGGGGATTCGGAAAAAGGATCCGGCCTCCAACGAGGCCGCCGTCAAGTACTTCCTAACTAGCGCGTTGTCTTCTGGTCTAGTCATATATGCTATCTCGTTGGTCTTCGGGGTCACGAGAAGCACGAATATCATCACCGTAAGTGAAACCCTAGTTTCCCAGAACCTGCTGCTGAAGCCTCTGACCCTGCTAGCAATCGCGCTTTTCATCGCCGGTTTCGGGATGAAAGTCGCAGCCGTTCCGTTCCATATGTGGATACCAGACGCCTACGAGGGCGCTCCCACAACAATTGCGGCATTGCTTGCTGCGGGGACAAAGAGCGGCGGATTCGCCGCATTACTTAGAGTGTTCGCCGTCTCGCTCGTATTCTTCAGAGACGATTGGGCAGCGATCTTCGCTGTCGTTGCCTTGCTGACGATGACGTTGGGGAACGTTGGGGCGCTGATGCAGAAGAGCTTCACTCGTCTTCTTGCTTACTCGAGCATAGCTCAGTCGGGCTACATCATGATCGGACTTGCAGCACCGACAACATTCGGCATAGCAGGCGCCTTGTTCCACATTCTGAACTACTCGATCATGAAATCAGCGGCTTTCTTCGCCGCGGCAGCTGTCCTGATGAAGCTCTCCACGACAAATCTTGAAGGTTACTCCGGTTTGGGAAAGAGAATGCCCTACACAGCGCTCGGGTTGAGCTTGTCCCTGCTGGCGCTCGCCGGCGTACCTCCACTCAACGGCTTCATGAGCAAACTGGTTCTATTCACTGCTGCTATTGACTCCCATCTGTACTGGTTGGCACTCGCCGGTGTACTGAATAGTGCCTTCTCTCTTGCCTATTACGGATGGGTCATTAAGCGAATGTACCTTGACGACGCACCGGACATGACAACCGTGAAGGAACCGCGCCTTTTCGTCGGCGTGCTAGCACTTTCGAGTGCGATCATTATCCTGCTGGGCGTCTATCCAGAACCAGTCTTCTCGCTGATGCTACGGATTGCGACCGGACTCTAAGCCTTCTCGAGCCTGCAGATCTCGCTAGGCGCCTCAAGTGTGCGGTTTATGGCTATCTCGCCGATGATCTTCGCGTACTTGGCTACCTCAGCAAGGTTCCAGACGATCGTCCGCAGGCCGACGGCCAGACTGACATCCTTCACTGAGGTGAGTATCTTCTCTGTAAGCTTCCTCTGCTCCTTCATCGAGAGCTCGGAGCCTGCAATGGCATCGTTGGCAAGTCTCACGTCCAGAGTCATCAACGACTTCATAACCTTGTCAGACACGGACTGAACCATGGTGCTGAATTTGGAAATTCCTTCCAGTATCTGTTCGTTGGCGGCGCCCAGATCCTTCATGGACAAGACCTCCTTCGCGATGTTCTCGGCAGAGTCAGCCATTTCCTCCAGGGTCTTCACTACTATTCTGTTTCCTGCAACATGAGTTGGTGACTCTATTCCGATCTTCGCACCTACGCTTCTGTCGCGGATCGCAAGAAGTAGCTGCCTCACGACAAGCCAATAGATTCGATCAGCCTCTGATTCCATATGCGATACTTCGTTCGCTAGGTCCGGCCGCCTCTCAACGAGCGCCTTGACAGCAGCCTCTTGCATTGACGAGATGACGATGTGGAGTCTGCGAATCAGCCCATAAACGGGGAACTTGGTCGGATCTACAAAACTCTGAACCGTCACTTGTTTCAGCGTCTGTTCTACTATCCCAAGACCTGTCAGACGTTGTGTTGCCCGCCTGGTCTCCTCAAGGTGTTCAGGCTTCAATTCCCGTTTGGAGATCACCTGAATCGTATCATGGCCCAGTATGTAGTTGCCAGTGATGAGCCGCGTCAGCAGGTCGGGTCTATCGCAGAGATCGGCGTCGATTATGCACTTCCTTGCCTCTTCGTGTTTCTGTTCCAAGCCGCTGAAAACTCTGAGAGATCCGTCATCCTCTCTCTTGATCGAGACCACATCGCCTTGTCTGAGGTTGACTTCCTGCACCCAGCTTCGGGGAAGGGAAACTGTGAGGGTAGAATATCCTACACGCTGTACTTTCCTTGCCTCCAAACTCCAAACCTCATTATCGTATTTACTGAATATGCCCCCGAACCCGATTTATATATGATGCGCTTTTGCATTGACCAAATCCAATCCGGAAGAGTGCTTAAACATCCAATTCCACAAGTGGTCGAGGCGGACTCCCGGGCGCCGCGGCCTGAATGAGAATTGGGAGATTCACGAGGCTTCGAAGTCATCATCGCAGGAGCCGGCCCCGCCGGATTACAGGCGGCCATCGCTGCGGCAGAGCGAGGAGCGTCCGTCCTTGTCTTCGACAAGAAGACCACAATCGGTGAGCCTGTAAGATGCGGCGAGTTCTTTCCCTGCAAGGAGGAAATGCTCGATCTTCTGCCGGGATCCCGGGATTTCGCTCATCTCTTCGAGATGCCGCCTGATGCTATCACGAACACATGTGAAACGCTCCGGATGTTTTCTCCGCGCGGGAAGCGCTGGGAGTTTCCGTTTAGGGCGCATGTGCTTGATCGAGTCGTTCTTGAGCAGCACATGGCAAAGGAGGCGCATAAGCTCGGTGCGGAGACTAGGCTTGGACGTACCGTTCGCGTCTTTGAAAGTGACAGTAAGATCAGAGTCGGCACAAGCGAACAGGAGTCATTTGAGGCTCAAGTGGTCATCGCCGCAGATGGTTTTCCGTCCGTAGCAGCCGCGTCAGGAGGGCTCTCTTGTGATCGCTATGCTCTTCCAGAGAACGTGGCGATAAACTATCAGTACGTCATGGATGGCTTGGATATCGAATCGGATGTCACCGAGATGTACATGGGCAACTCTATTGCCCCGGGCGGCTACGGGTGGATAATCCCGAAGAACTCCACAACCGCGAACATTGGGATAGGCATCCGAACGACATTCAAATCCGGAGGAGGAAAGGAATGGCTTGACCACTTCGTACATAGCTATCCTCTCACGGCCGACAAGCTGCATTCGGGTAGGATTCGAACGATGATCGCAGACGTGTTGCCAGTTGATGGTGCAGTGTCCAAGACCTATTCTGAAAGAATCCTCTTGGCCGGAGATGCCGCCGGGATGGTGATGCCGACAAACGGCGGAGGAATCCCGACCGCGATGGTATCAGGGCGAATCGCCGGCGAAATCGCAGCCCTTCACGTGAAGAAGAACGAGCCCCTTTCAACCTACGAGGCTAGGTGGAAGAAAGCTCTTGGACGCGAGCTCACTGCCTCGACGCGGATGAGACGATTTGCTGACGTCTTCATGCCTCACGATGTACTCTTCGATTGCACTTTGAGATTCCTTGGGACCGCAGGAATCAAGAGGATCGTTACTTGCAAGATACCCAGGCGAGTAGGCATTCTGATGAGACTGCTCGGATACTAAGCTGTTGAGGCACGCTCAGAGAAACGCTCTGTCAATGACCATGCTGAGGAACAGCAGGAAGAGATAGGGACTGGACACCTTAAAGGCCCGATAGGCGTTGCCTCGAGTTGGCCTGATGAATAGGTAGAGATTCACCAACAAGACGACGACTCCGAGAACAAGGGCAGACGCAGCGTAGATCCAGCCAAATCCCCCTTCCAAATAGACCGCCAATGAGAAGGGAATCATCAGAATCACAGTCGCCACAATACACCGCAGGGCCGCCTTCTCTTCCATCACGACTGGAAGCATCGGTACACCTGCGCGAGCATAGTCCTCCTTGCTGAGAATCGCTAGACTCCAAATGTGGCTGGGGATCCATAGGACCACTAGCCCAGCAAGCAGGACCGGCAGAAGACCAATTGTGCCAGTGACCGTGCTCCATCCGAACATCGCTGGCAATCCTCCGCTGAAACCGCCCAAGACTATGTTGAGTGGATTTCTCCTTTTCAGCAAGAGGCTGTAGACGACGACGTTATCCAGAACGCCAAGCAGCAGAATCACGAAAGACATGATATTGATCCATAGGCCCAGCACAAGGCCTACTGCGATCAAGAACAGGCCCCATCCCAGTGCGCGCTGTGGAGGGGCGATGCGGCCTGTGGGAATTGGTCTGTGACTCGTCCGGTGCATGATGGCGTCGATGTCCCTGTCGATGTAGCATGTTACCGTGTTGCATCCGGCTGTTGAGGTCGTGATCGCGATCAAGCCTGCCAGTATCGGAAGCAGTGCGAACCACTTTTGTGAGAGCGCCGAGATCGCCATCGCCGCGACAGATGTGAACACAAGCAGCGCGACGGTCTTCGGTTTCGTCACTTCAATGTAGTCTCTTAAAGTGAGAAGAAACGTCATCACGATCACGAAAGATTACTTTGATCCTCCTTGGTGAAACAGTCACGTTCGCAAACCCGCGTTGGATGCGAGACACCTCACTTAAGTCTTCAGCTCTCGGTTGCCCAAGCGGATGCCACATCTCAGGTCGACACCTGCAATTCCCGTACCCAGCTAGAGTGTCTTCCGCGATGAAACCTAGGCTATTCCATGGTAGAGTTCTTCGCACAACGCGGAAAGTCTGGGGCTGAGCCGCACAGGTGCCTCGGCTACAACCGCAGGATCCCTGAATTCCTGCGGGAGGCTGTCTATCTGTTTCTTTCCATACTCGCGAGTTTCGAGCAAGGATGGCATGCTGTATGCCAGTCGTCCCTTGTCGATCACCTTTGTGAGAAGTGGGCGAGCGACGAGGTCTGGGAAGATCTCTTCGTCTATTGCTACGATGTCTTCCTTGATTAGGCCTGAACTATCGTAGGCGCGATGTATCTGCTTGAGTTCGGGAATCGTGACCTTCGCTGGGCTCAGTTTCACCCGAGGAATAGTTTCTGAGCCCCGGCGGAGTTCGACCAGCTTGTAAATGCCTGGTAGAGCCGGGTCCTCTCTTGATGTGGTGAGTTCTGTTCCGACGCCGAAAGAATCGATCGGAGCGCCTTTCGCGATCAGATCCCGGATCTTGTATTCGTTGAGATCTCCGCTTGCGAAGATCTTCGTGCTCTTGTATCCTGCCGTGTCGAGGATCCGTCTGACCTTCACGCTCAGATCAAGGAGGTCGCCGCTGTCGAGACGTACTAGCGTTGGCGAAACTCCGAGATTCACAGCTGTCTTTGCTCCTTCGATCGTGTTGTAAGTGTCGATGAGAAGTGCCATGTTATCTGGGAAGGCTTTCTTGTAGGCTAGGAAAGCCTCTCGTTCTGAGTCGAAGGTCATTATGAACGAATGGGCCATCGTTCCGTAGGTCGGTATACCCAATTCGTATCCAGCAAGCAGATTGGAGGTGCCGGTGCAGCCCCCGATGTACGAAGCTCTTGCTGCGAGAAGTGCGGCTTCAGGACCATGCGCTCGTCTGGAACCAAACTCGACAACATCTCTGCCTTTCGCGGTCTCGACGACCCTAGACGCTTTGCTAGCGATTAGAGTCTGGAAATTGATCATCGTCAGCAGATATGTTTCAACAATCTGTGCTTCTATGATACTCGCTTCAACTTGGACGAGAGGTTCTCCTGGGAAGATTACGGTGCCCTCTGGAACTGCCCAAACGTCGCCCCTGAATCTGAAATCCTTCAAGTACTCGAAGAATTCCCGGCTGACGTGGCGGAAGGATGGATGCTGTTTGATGAATTGTATCTGGTCATCCGTGAATCTCAGGTTGAGAATGTAGTCAAGAGCTTGCTCCAGCCCTGCCGCGATTATGTAGGAGAAGTTCTTCGGGAGATGCCTGACGAATAGCTCGAAACCGGCCTCTCCAGGTATGTTGTTCTCGAAGTAGGCGGCGGCCATGGTCAATTCGTAGAGGTCAGCAAGCATTGACGCGTTGGAGGCTGTGACAAATAGGCCGCGCGGTTTCTCCAGCTTCACCATCTCGGGCACCATCGGCTGACAGAAATCATGCGGAAGAAGCACATAAGGGCCGCAGATTGCGGAGCCCAAACACTCGGCAAGCCCCGCCTAAACTCAGAACGTTGGCTCCTTCCCTGGCGCGCGTTGTTCCACGATGAACTGAGCATCGTCTACTCAGATGGTTTGGTCGTGATGACCCGATTGGGTTCTAGTGGACAGTTTGAACTCTACGATAGCACGTATTCTCTGTTCAGGATCAGGCATGGCTCTGACTCGCGCTTCGAGATCTGCCGGTAGCTCCGAGGTCTGGACAGGACGTGCTGATGCTGTTTCCCGTTCGAGTATGTGCCTCGCTTTCTCGAACGCGGCCTCCAAGCTTCGTTCAGTGTCTAATCTCCTTCGTTGCGCTATCTCAGCTATTGCGACGAGTTCGGGGTCTCGAGAGGGTGACGCACGTGGCGGTGTCTTGTCGATTTCGTGGCGAGCAGTCGACCGGATCTTTCCCCAGAGCCACAGAATCCCACGCATCTCTCGTCACACCGATTCTAGTTACCGAGCTGAACATTTCTGCTTCGTGGACGGTGCCTGGTCACATAAGGCTTGACTTGATTGTATGCATGGGAGAATGTGTTGGCCACGCGGACATTCTGGTTTGTCTTGTCCAGTTGCGAACTGTCGCCAACGTCATGACTCTGTGGACGAAGCGGCTAGAAAGACATAATTATGTCACATCCGTATCCGCTTAGAAAACTCTGGAAGGACCTGAAGTTTAGTGAAGGGAGCCGCTTGAAACGAGTCATTGCATCATTTGCTCTTCTCTTGGGGCTCACCTTCGTA
>Ga0315281_10002789_pt1 | contig 25879 bp, 23 predicted proteins | sample YL17G07_0_MG_FD_204540 | JGI IMG/M metagenome (GOLD analysis project Ga0315281, IMG submission 204540) | Sediment microbial communities from Yellowstone Lake, YNP, Wyoming, USA - YL17G07_0 | ecosystem: Environmental > Aquatic > Freshwater > Lake > Sediment | place: USA: Wyoming | collected... | reverse complement strand
GGAAGAACTCGCGCTGGCCCTTGCCGAGCTCCGACTGCACCTGGTCCTGGATCTTGCTGCCTATCTCGAGGACCTCGACCTCGCGGTTGAGGAATACGGTCAGCCTCTTCAGCCGCTCCTTGACGTCAAGCTCCCCCAACAGCTCCTGTTTCTCGGCCGTGCTCATGTTGATGTTGGCCGAGAGGAAGTCACTGAGGTCGGCCGGCTCGTCCACGTTCATTGCCGCGATGAACAGCTCGTCCGGCAGGTACGGCGCGAGGTTCACAATCTTGCGGAACAGGTTGAGCGCGTTCCGGGTAAGCGCCTCGAGCTCGACCGTGTCCTCGACCTTGTCGACAAGACGCTCGACGCCGGCCTTCAGGTACGGGTGCGTCTGCGTGTAGTCCTCGATACTGATCCTTGCCACGCCCTGGACCAGCAGCTGCATGTTCCCGTCGGGAAGCTTGAACATGCGCGCTATCGCCACCGCCGAGCCGACGGCAAAGAGGTTCCCGGGCTCGGGCTCCTGCTCGCTGTCCCTGAGCGTGACCACGCCGACGATCCTGTCACCGACCAGCGCATCGTCTATCAACTTGATCAGGTTGTCGTCGGTGACCAGCAGTGGAGCGACGATGTGGGGGTAGATGACGGTGTCGGGCAGCGGCATGATCGGAAGCTCCTGGGCGATCTCCATCTCGTCGACCGGGGTCTGGGCATCCCTGTCCTTCCGACGTGCGCCCTCCGCCTCCGCCACCGGCTTGATCACGGTTGCCTTGTCGTCAGACTCTATTTCCTCGCTCATTTCAAACGAACACTCCTCTCCTCGGGGTCATTCGGTTGAAACGTCTATCTCGACTCCCCTGGGCGGTTCCTTCGAGACCTTCGGTAGCCTTATCTCCAGAAACCCGTCCTCGTAAACGGCGCTCGCCCTGCCCGCGTCGACCCGGGCGAAGAGCGATATCACCCTCTCGAAAGGCCCGTAGCTTATCTCCATCTGCCGGTAATTCCGCTGCGGCGCGCTTGAAGGCTCGCGCCTCACGCCTCTTAGAATCAGCTTGCTGCCCTCGACCTTGATCTCGATGTTCTCGGCGGAAACATTGCCGAGGTCGGCGACGATTATTACCTCCTCGTCGGTCTCCGAGACATCGCAAAGCGGCTTCCAGGCTCTCTCGTAGAAGAATACCGGCCTCTTCCAGCGGCCCAGGTGCTCGAAGAACCGCTCCATCTCCTTCTGGATCTCGTCGGGACCCGCCAGTCGTATCTTCGTCCTGCCGTCCATCTCGCCGCCGCCTTTCCTTACAAAAGCCCCGCCCGTGGGCTCAATCCGTCTGGTAGTCGCTCCCGAGAACCACCACCACGTCAACCTCGTATTCAGAGGTCAGATCATCGTTCCGCTGCAAAAGAGGCTCTGCGGCCCCCTCGAGGTCCGCGGCAACCGTTCCAGCCTTGGAACTGTTTTCGTCGGAATAGTATATAGTAGTCTTGCTGTAAGCGCTCTCCGAGTTCGCGCGCGCGACGTCCGCGTAACCTTTGCGCTCGAGTTCCTTCCCGACCGTTGTGGCAAGGCCCTGCACCCTGGCGCCGTTCAGAACGGCCACACTTATGTCTCCCCTGGCAGATGTGCTTACCTCGGGCTTCTTCTGCTCGACGACCTCCACCTCCGAGCGGCTCTCGAAAGAAGAAAGGAGTCGCTGGAACGCGTCGGCGTCAACGATGTAGTACCAGATGCCCCCGATGACCTTGGGCTGGCCGGGAGCCGCGGTCATCTGTACCTTGCCGGTCCCGATTCCCCGCAGCTTCAGGCCCAGCGAGAACATATCGGTGAAGGTGAGGTCCGTCTTCACGTTCTTCGAGGTGGCGTCAACCAGCTTGATGAGCCTGAAGGGGTTCCGCTGGTGGGAGACGGTCGTGAGCATAGCCTGCAGGAACTTCTGCTGGTTCTTGACGCGTCCGAGGTCCCCCTCCGGCACCGCCTCGACGTCGAAGCGAGCCCGGACAAGAGCCAGCGCCTGGTCGCCGTTCAGCACGACGTCGCCCCCGGGGACCTTGCCGGCGTACTTATCGTCTATCGCCCTGTCGATGTGCATCGGCACACCGCCCATGGCGTTCACTATGTGCTTGAAGCCGTTGAAATCAATCTCGACGAAGTGGTTGACGTCGAGACCCGTGAATGCCCGGACCGTCGCTATCGCCTGCTTGGTGCCCCCGTAAGCGTGCGCGGCGTTTATCTTGTTATAACCCTTGTACCCGGGTATCAGCACCCTCGTGTCCCTGGGTATCGAGATGACGGCGGCCTTCTTGCCGTCGCTGCTCACACTCACCAGCATTACAATGTCGGAGCGCCCCGGACCCTCCTCGCCCTTGACGCTGCCGCGGTCAACCCCCATGACCAGGGTCGTCACCGGCTGTCCCTTCTTCGTCGGGGAAAGCGCGCTCTCGACCCCCGTAACGTGCATCCGAGATTCCTTGCCCTTCAGCCATACGTAACCCCAGAAGAAAATGCCGATAAGGAGCGCGGCGATAACGAGCGAGGTCCACAGAAGGACACGCTTCCAGCGTACCTTTCGCTTGCGGTACAGCCTTGGCTGGTCGCCGTCCAGGTACAATGTCTGTTTTCCACCGCGCCAGAATCTCTGGTGCTTCCTCATAAACACTCCACTCTCGGCTAACTAAAGAGTTTACGCCAATTACCCTCGTATTTTAACCCGTACCTCTCATACCAAACCGCTAAGGACAGGACGTTTGGCCATCGAGGACAGGAAAACCTTTATAGACGAAGCAGGCCCTCCGATATTACAATATTGAAACCAGTCCGTTAGTGTGGACAGCAACCAGAGAGAGCATTCGATGGAGGGAACAGGTCGAAACATCACCAGGGTTCTGGTGATTGACGACGAGCAGATCATAACTGACACTATCAGCATATCTCTGGGGCGGCTTGCGGGGTTCGAGGTGTTGACCGCATCAAACGGCGAGAAAGGCATAGAGCTTGCCAGGAGCGAGTCACCCGACATCATTATCCTGGACGTTTACATGCCCCCGGGAATAGCCGGGCCTGAGGTCTGCCGGAGGCTGCGGTCCGATTCGAGTACGGCGGATATCCCCATAGTATTCCTCACTGGATACCTCGACCTTGACGCTATGGAGGAGACCCTGGAGTCCGGAGCCCAGGGCTTTATGCTGAAGCCGTTTTCGTCGGGCGACCTGATTGACAAAATCAGTGAGATCCTGGGTCTCGGTATTTAGCCCCATGCCGTCCGGGCCTCGGTGACGGAGATCGCTCTTGCCCGGCATAGCCCGCAATAATGCATTGAACTGACTGTATCGAGGCTATACCAATTGATGGCGTTTGCTCCGGGCTATTCGGGTTCTGATAATATGTTTTCGGTCAGGAGTCAAAGATGAAACACCCGAAAAAGTTTCTCTCTGAAGGCGAAGAGATCATATTCGACGTCCACCACCACCCGGTCGTGCTGTGGAGGCCGTTCTTCCTGGTTCTCTTTTACACGATCGCGTGGCTCGTCCTGCTCTTCTCGGTGGACTTCTTCGGTAGCGGCTGGCCGCTTCTCGTGGGGGCCGTCCTGCTCGGCGTGCTCCTTGCGGTCCTTACCTGGAAGACCGAGGTCTGGCTGCACGTGAACCTCGTGCTCACTAACTACCGGCTCATCTACCGCGTGGGCGTGCTCTCGAGGAGCGCATGGGAGATCCCGCTTTCCAGCATAACAGACATCTCGCTCTCCCAGACGGTCGTCGGGCGCGCCATCGGTCTCGGCGACCTCGTAATAAAGTCTTACAGCCAGAGCGGCCAGACTCCGTACTTCGGGCTCAGGCACCCGAATCAGCTTAAACAGAAGATACTGGAGCAGATCCACAAGGCGACCGGGGCGGCGGCGGGAGAGGGTCCGAGGGCGATCGCGGAAGAGGTGGCGAAGACGATAGAGAGAACCCAGCCCACGCATGAGATCACGGCCGTGCCACCGGAGCGGCCGCCGCTCTACTCCGAGATAGTAGACCAGATCGAGCGGCTCGAGGAGCTCCGAAGGCGCGGCGTCCTGAGTGACGAGGAGTTCCAGAAGGCCAAGGACGGCCTGCTCTCCCGGCTCGGAAAGGAGCAGGAGGGTTGATGTTCGATTATCACGTCCACACGCCGATGTGCGGGCACGCCCGCGGGACGATGGAGGAGTCCGTGCAGTGCGCCCTACGAAAGGGCTTCTCCGAGGTAGGCATCGCGGACCACCTGCCGCTCCTTTACACCGACGATCCGACCCTGAGCATGAGGCCCGAAGACCTCCCGATCTACGTGGACGCTGTATTCGACTTGAAGGATCGCTTCCGGGAACGGATCGAGGTCCGGCTCGGCATCGAGGCCGACTACTATCCCGAAACGCTCGTGGACGTGGTACGTATGCTTGAAGCGCACCCGTTCGACTACGTGATCGGCTCCGTCCACATTCTGGGGGACTGGATATTCGACGACCCCCGCGAGGAGGGAAGGTACGAGGATGTCGACATCGACGAGCTCTACATCGCGTACCTGGAAGCGGAGAAGGAGATGGTGGCGACCGGCCTTTACGACATAGTGGGCCACGCAGACCTCGTGAAGAAGTTCGACAGGCGGGCCTCCATCGACCTGACCCCTCTTTACCGCGAGCTCCTGTCAGAGATGAAGAGGATGGGGGTCTGCTTCGAGGTCAACACGGCGGGCCTTCGCTGGCCGGTAGGTGAGATATATCCCGAGCCCGACTTCGTCCGGCTGGCGGCCGAGCTGGGAGTGCCCGTTACCCTTGGCTCGGATTCCCACTGCCCGGAGGACGTTGGACGCGACTTCGACCTCGCCCTCGAGCTGATCCGCGATTCGGGGTACCGCGAAGCGGCGACCTTCAAAGGCCGAAAGATAAAGCTCGTGCCTCTAGCGTAGAGCGAGCCACCACAGAAGAAGGGCGGCGGCGGCCAGACCCACGATTATGAGCCATGCGTATGCCGCCTGCATTCCAGGAGAACGAGGATGGCGACCGGTATCCCGCCCGTGCCTCCCTTCAAGCTCGAGCTCTTCCTTCAGCCGGCAGAAGGGGCAGTCCCTGTACTCCGTATACTGCGGATCAGCCCCGGACAAATTGAGGACCTCGGCGAGCTCGCCGGCCGAGCGGTAGCGAAGAAGCGTCTGGGGGTCCAGGCAGCGCGCGATGACGGGCTTTTGCCCTTCAGGCATTACCGGGAGCTCACCGCCTTTCGCCGCCCGGACGCCTTCAAGCCCGAAGCGCAGCGTGATAAACAGCAGCGCCAGAGAATAGACGTCCGTGGCGGAACTCGCGCGACCTCCCTCCGACTGCTCGGGCGCGAGGAACATCTCCTCGCGCGCAGCCGGCCGGGCGAAATCCCTCCTGGCGTACCAGAGACCGAACTCCCCGACCTTAACCGCCGCGTCATCCCCCACCCATATGTTGGTAAGGCCGAGGCCGAGGTGGAGCACCCCCCACTGCCTGGCGGCCTCGACCGAGGCCAGGAGGTTCGAGAAAACGGCGTCGGGGTCGTCCGGCCCGCCGGCCTCCAGGAGCGCGCCCAGTGAAAGCCCCCGCGGCATCTCGGTTGCGAGGAAAGCCTCGGACCCAGAGACGTCCCAGTCCAGAACCTGCAGAATACCCGGATGCCTGAGCCTCGCCCAAGCCCCGACCTCGGCGCAAACCAGGTCCCAGGCGGAGGAATCGCCGGATACGGCCGGCGGGAACCTCCTGAGCAGGACCTCGCGGTCGTGGGGGATGTAGTGGGCCCGGTAGAGCTCCCCCCATGAGTCCTCCGCGAGTCGCCCCTCGAGGACATATCCTTCGTTCTTGAACAGGTCTGCCGTCTCATCCATGCTTGATCTGCTTAAATGATAAAGCAAAGCAACCACTCAGTCAATCACGGGATCGGGTCTCGTTTTTTGCTACACCGGTGCCAGGCACCGATGTAGCATTAAATGCCGTACTGGGGGGTGTCCTGCTTCTGGTGGCTGAAGCACTCGGTCGAGAGATAGCGGTCTCCGCGATCGGGGAAGATGACAAGGACCGTGCCCCGGTCCATCTTCGCGGCCTGGTGGCAGGCCTCGCACATCGCCGCCCCGCTGGAGATGCCCACGAAGAGCCCCTCCTCTCCGACGAGCTCGCGGGCCATGGCGAAGGCGGAGCGGTCATCGACGTTCACCTTTTCGTCGAGGACGGATATGTCGAAGATCAGGGGCATGAAGTCGCTCAAGTTCCTGAGCCCCTGGATGCGCGAGTTCTGGAAAGGCTCCACGCCTATGACCTTCAGCTTCGGGTCCCTCTGGCGAAGGCGCCCGCTCACGCCCATGAGCGTGCCGCCAGTCCCGATACCGGCCACCAGGACGTCGAGGCTGTCGGTCTGTTCGAGGATCTCCCCGCCGGTCCCCTCGTAGTGCGCCCGCACGTTGTCCTGGTTCGCGAACTGGTTGGGCATGTAGTAATGCGGGTCGTCGGACATCACCCTGCCGAGCTCGATAGCGCCGTTCATGCCCTCCTCGCCGGGCGTCAGGATGAGCTCCGCGCCGAAAGCCTTGAGGGCCTGCTGTCGCTCTACACTCATCGTCTCGGGCATGATTATCTTGATCTTGTAACCCTTCACAGAGGCGACCATCGCAAGCCCGATCCCGGTATTGCCGCTGGTCGGCTCGAGTATGGTCATGCCCTCCGTGAGCTCTCCGCGGGATTCCGCGCCCTCGATCATGTACAGCGCTATGCGGTCTTTGACGGAGCTGCACGGGTTGAAGCCCTCGAGCTTCGCGAGGATCCTCACCTTCGGGTTAGGGTTTATGCTCATTATCTCGACCACGGGCGTGCCGCCTATCAGGCCCAGCACCCCGCTGCGAGCCGTTTCCTTCACGGTCTGTAACCTCCGGTAGAACGGTCCCGCAATTATACAACAGGCGCGGTCGTGGATACGCTGACGTACCTGGTGCCGACCAGCGTGAACTCCAGGCGGTAGACAGATTTCGCGACGCGGTCGATCTTCACATCATCGCCGCCGCCGGCGACATCGATTTTCCCCGATCCGGGAACATGAAGAGTGATTGCGGCGTTGCAGAACGCCGGACTCGAAAGGGCCATTCCGATCCCGGCCGGCGAGCTCTCGAACCCCTTCAGCTCCACCGCCCCCTGCGATATGTGGATGTTGGAGCCGATGACCCGGGGCTCTTCTCCCACGGGCGTCAGTCGGACCACGGCCGAGCCGTGGCCCGGAATCTTCTCTACCCTGACAGAATAGGCGACCTCGCCGAGATACCTGCCGGTCCAGAACTCGTGAGCGTGGTACCTCGCGGGCTCTATCCCTAGTTCCTCGAGCGTCATCTCGATCGTACGCGGGAACCTCGACCAGTTGACGGTCCACACCAGGATGTACGGACCGCAGGCGTCCTCGAGGCGGGTCACCAGGTGGCGGGGGATCTCTCTCTTCCAGAGGTCGGGGCAGACCGGCCGGGCGCTGACGGGCGGCAGCATACTGCGGGCGAGGTCTTCCTCCTCCAGCGTGTAGAGCGAAAGGTCATCGCTCAGCATCACGGCGCCTCCGAGGACCGATATTCCCGATGCGAGCGTCTGCCTCTCTGCAAGGCTCAACTTCGATTCTATGCCGCGGGCGAGCATGCAGTCCGGGTCCCCCTCCCAGAGCCTCCCGTGCAGGAAGCAGCGCGTGAAGATATATATGAGGCAGTTCCTCGTCCCGGGCGTGGCGCGGTCCCTTATAAGAGGCTGGTAAGCCGGCCGCCAGTACGGGGCCACGTCACCGCCGATACGCTGCGCATCTAAGATGCCCGCGCCCAGCAGGAACGGCCCCCCCGCGGCCAGGATGTATGTACCCTCTCCAAGCGCATTCCTTATGACCGAAAGGGCGTTATGCATCGCCTCCGCCCTCGTCACAGTCCTGTCGTAACGCTCTCCTTCCAGAATCCCGGTCGACAAGAAGTCGAGCTTGACGAAACGGAAGCCCTGGCCCCGAACCGCCGTGAATATCTCGTGAAGCCACGAGAGGACCTCCGGGTGCGTGATGTCCAGCCCGTAGAAGCGGCCCTTCCAGAGGAGATTGACGCCCGCGAGGACCGGCTTCCCGCGCCTGTCCCGCAGGACCCATTCCCTCTTTTCCTTAAAGAGCTTCGATCTCCTGGTGACGGTGAAAGGGGCGACCCATACGCCCGGTATCCTGCCCTTCGAGGCGATGGCATCGGCTATTTCCTCCATGCCGCCGGGGAAGTCATCGTTTGTCTCGAGCCATTCGCCCAGGCTCTTCTGGTACCCGTCGTCCACCTGCACGGTCTTCAGCCCGAGCCAGTCGCGCTTGCCCGTTATGAACTCCAGGTTCTTGAGCACCTCTTCCCTGTTTACGCCCGTGAAGTAGCGGTACCAGGAGCCCCATCCGGTCGGGAACGGGCGCGTGCCGGCGACCCCCTGTTCCCCGGCGAGAAGGTCCGCGTACTCCTCAAGGTTTCGTCCCGACAGGTCCCCCGGGATGACGGCAAGGGGTTCGCTCCAGAAGTCTTCCCCCCGTTCGGGCCGCTTTCCCTCGAAGCGGGCCGCCGCCGCCAGCTCCGAATCGGCGGGCTTCCTGCCGAGCCTGGCGGAAACCCGGGAGAGGGCCCTGCGGACGCCGATAAAGCCCACGACAACCGAGTCCCCCTCATCGATATCCGCAAGCCCGGCGAACCACTCGCTCTCGAACCTTCCCCTCTCAGACGAGACAGGGGTAGCGGTGTCGAGGAGCATCGGTTTCGCGATCTTGGGGAGAAAAAGAGGGTAAAGGTAGTCTCCCGGCCTTCTGCTCTTCTGAACACCCGTCGGGGTCCAGCACTGCCAGCCGTTCTGATAGAAGCGCCAGGAACGGATGCGCTCCCTGCCGGGCCATATCCCTCCCGCGGGAACGTCGAGCGGGACCATCGCATCGATCGCGGGCGTCTCGTCATCATCCTCCCAGCGCATCCCGACTTCAAGCAGCAACGCACCGGCGCGCCGCCGGACGCGATACAGGAGGTCCCCCCATTCCTCATGCCTGACGAGACGAACCTCGTCCTCGCCCGCCGCCGCTACCTCCCAGGCACCGTTCGAGCTTGCCGCTTCCTCTCCCTTTTCCTTCCTCAACACGACAACGCACTTCGCGTCCTTGAATACGGCCCTTTCGTCGGAGAGAATGGAGAAGGTCCCCGCCCCGAGGTCGAACTCCAGGCGGCAACCCTCTCCGCCGAAATCAAGGGTGCTTTCCTCTTTATCCAACGATCTCACCACCAGTCAGCATTCCGGGGTCAGATCTTCGATGACCCCTCCAAGAGCGTGCGCACAACGGCCGCGCAGGTCTCGACAGTCTTGTCCTCTGAGCCCGGCAGGTCCGCGAGGTGAACGTCTATCTCCATCACGTCGAGACCCGCAAGATCCGATCCGTTCTCTTTGAGCCGGCGGTAAAGCGCCCCCGCAAGCTCCAATATCTCCTCGGCGGAAAGGCCCAGCGTATCGAGGAACCGCACGGCGCCGGCCTCGCGCCCCGCCCCGAGGTCGGCGTCGAGCGAAATATATACAAGCTTATTGCCTACGCCCTCGAACGCCTCCTTCACCGCTCCTTCGAAGCCGGTCTCTCGAAGGGATCTCTTCGGGATAACCTTGACCCCGCGCTCCTCGAACGATAGATACGACTCTCGATAAGCCGAGATGCCTTCGTCCTCGCCCGGCTCCCCCTTGTAGCCCGGATGGTCTGAAGGACCCATGACTACGAGGTTCTCGGGCAGCAGGGTATTGTTCTCGAGCAAGCTCGCGAGCCATGTTCCGCAGTTGTAACTTTCCGGCAGAGTATCGAGACCTATACCCCCTGCCTCCGCTGACGACGTTGCGGCGTTCCGCCTTATCGAAGTCGGCACAGCGTCGAAGTGGCTGTCCAAGACAACTGCCGCGAGACCATCGACCCCGAACTCATCGGAAAGCGCCTCGAGCACGCCCCCGGTCAGTGAGTGGTCCACCCCGATCATGAGAGGCCGGGATGGAAGAACACGCGTGGAAACGAACTCGCGCACCCTATCCGCGGCCTCCCTCGCTCCTCCACTGTCAAGGAACTCCTGATAGAGCTGCTCTCTGACGAGCTCGATGTCGCCGGGGGCCGGCCTCGGTTCGAGCCAGGTGTCGATCTCGAGCCGCCCCAGGGCTGTTATCCCCGCTACGTCCGAGAGCCGTCCTACCAGGAGGTCGTAAGGGTCCCGCGCAAGCTCCCCGTCGATCATGCCGCGTGAAAGGGCCGAGAGGTAGGCGTGCTTCATCGCGACCTTCTCGGGAGCGTCCAATGCGTCGAGCGAGCATCCGAACGCGGCGAAACCCAAAAATACCTCCGTCGTCACAGTGACAGCGGCCCTTTAAAAAGGGCCTACCGTGATATATCGTATACCATCATCGGAAGGCGGGCACGGAGAGTCTCTCATGACAGCGGCAAAGGTGTTAGTGGACACGGACCCGGCGACAGGATACCCGCTCGCGGACGTGGATGACGGGCTTGCGCTCTTTTACCTTCTTGCTTACCCCAAGGAGTTCGATGTGCTGGGTATAACCACCGTTTACGGAAACGCGTCCCTTCCGAAGACGACCTCCAAGGCCGAAGAAATCTTGGGAGTCGCCCGCCGGACAGACATACCCGTACTGCCCGGGGCCGCGTCGAAAAAGCAGCTGGGGACCGATACGCGCGCGAGCCGCTTCCTGCGCGAGTCGGTGGAGACCCAGCCGGGCAAGGTGACCATCCTCGCGCTGGGGCCGCTCACCAACGTCGCCTCGGCGGGAATCTCCGATTCTGATTTCTATGCGAAGGTCGAACGCATCGTCATAATGGGGGGAGCGCTCGAGGAGGGCTTCGGCCTGCCTCTCATCTCACCGCTCGAGTTCAACTTCTTCAAGGATCCTATCGCCGCCGATAGCGTGCTCGGCGCCCCGTGCGAGAAGGTTGTCATATCCGCGGACCTGTGCCGCCAGGCGGTCTTCACGCGCAGGGAGCTGACCTCGCTTGAGAGAATGGGGAACCCGGTCGCCACATACCTCGCCTACCGAATCGAGCCCTGGCTAAGGCTGAACCAGATAATGCCGTTCGTCCCCTGGCGGGGGGGCTTCGTCCCGTGGGACGTCGTCGCGGCTGTTTACCTCAGGCGCCCGGAGCTCTTCAACGAAATAGAGGAGCGGGGGATGAGGCTTCGACAGGGCCGCTTCACGACGGGGGCGCTCGAGGCCGACCCGTGCCGCGACGACCGCCCGACCACTGTGCCGAGGCGCCAGGAGCCGCTGGCGATGCTCGAAGACTTCCTCGCGAGTATCAAAGAGTTCACATAGGGCAAGAAGCGCACTAAATAAAAAAGGCGCGCCCTTCGGGGCGCGCCCTTTTTCGCAAGTCTCTACCTTTTCAGATAAGCTTCGACCTTCTTGTCGGTCATGAACCTCTTGCCGAAGACCTTCTTGCTGATGCCCTTCTGGTCAAGGTAGCGTGTTGCTCCGCCCATGAAGAACGGGTATCCCGCACCCATCATGAGGCCGGTGTCGATGTCCTGTGGCTCCGCCACGATTCCCTCCTCAAGCATGCGGTGGGCCTCGTCCGCGAGCGCCTCGAGCACCTGCTTCCGGATCTCGTCTGCCGAGAGCTTCTTCTTGCTCTCGTCCTTCTTCCAGAAGGCGGCAACGTCCGGGTCTACATCCTTGGTCATCGGGAAATAGACACCGGGCTTTTTCTCCTCGACGAGCTTCTTGAAATTCTCGCTCACGTGGTAGCGGTCGGGGAAGGCCGCGGCAAGGGTCTCGGTCGTGTGCAGGGCGACCGCCGGACCCACCAGAGCCAGAAGGTCCATCGGCGCCATCGGGAGACCGAGGTCCACTATCGCCTCGTCCACCTCCTGGAAGGTATTCGGCCCGTCCAGGATGTCCATGACCGCCACGTTGACCCTGGTGAGCAGCCTGTTCACAAGGAATGCGGGGGCGTCGTTCAAGACGACTATGGTCTTCTTGATTTTCTTTGCAACCCCACCGGCTGTGGACGCGGTGACCTCATTGGTCTTCTTCCCGCTTATGATCTCCAGGAGCGGCATTACCGCAACCGGGTTGAAGAAGTGAAACCCGATTACCCGCTCGGGATGCTTCAAGTCCTTGGCCATCTCCGTGATGGAGAGAGAAGAGGTGTTGGTCGCGAGTATCGCCGTGTCGCTCACGTACTCCTCGACGCCCCCGAAGACCTTCTTCTTGATGTCCATCTCCTCGAAAACGGCCTCGATCACGAAGTCACAGCCCTCGAAGTCCTTGTAGTCCAGCGTGTATGTGACGAGACCTTTCAGGAAGTTGGCCTTCGGCTCCTCCATCCTGCCCTTGGCAACCATCCCGTCTAACTGGCTGTCGATGTAGCCCTTCGCCTTGTCGAGGAACTCCTGCTTGATGTCCTTCATGACGACGGGGACCTCGAGCCGGCGCAGAAAGAGGACCGCGAGCTGTGAGGCCATCAGCCCCGCGCCGATGATGCCGATCTTGTTGACCGGCAGTGCCGGCACATCCGGAATGCCGACCTGCTGCTTGGCCCTGCGCTGGGCGAGGTCGAACGAATAGACCGACGCGAGCAGCTGGTTGCTTATGATGAGGTCGCCCAGGGCCTGGCTCTCCTGCTCGAAACCGTCGTCCAGGCTCCACTCCGCGGAACCCTTGACCAGGTCCAGCGCCCTGTAGGGGGCGATCGGCCCGCTGTGCACCCTTCCGACCACGAACTCGCGGGTCGAAGCGATAACCTCGTCCAGGTTCGAGAAGTCCGGCTTCTCGCGCTCGACCTTGACGTCGCCACTGATGATGTCGGCGAGCATGTTTATCGACTCGTCCAAGAACTCAACCGGTTCGAAGAGCCGGTCGGCGAGGCCCATCTCGAACGCCTTCTTGCCGTTTATCATCCTGTTGTTCTGGAGCGGGTTCCGTACGATGAGCGTGAGCGCCTTGTCCGGGCCGATGAGCCTCGGCACGAGCTGCGTACCGCCCCAGCCGGGAACGAGTCCTAGGAAACACTCCGGCAACGCGTATGCCGTCACACCTGTCGAAATCGTCCGGTAGTCGCAGTAAAGCGATATCTCGACTCCACCGCCCATGGCCGCCCCGTTGACTGCCGCGAGCGTGGGAACGCCGAGGTTCATGATTCGCTTGAACGCGGCGTGCCCCCCGTGTCCGACCTCCACGGCCTCCTCACGCGTCTTGATGTCCGGAACCTCCATCAGGTTAGCGCCCACCGAGAAGATGAATGTCTTGCCGGTGAGCAAGAGGCCCTTGATGTCCTTGTCGAGGTTGTCCATCGCGCTGTTGAGCGACATCAGCGCCCCTGTTCCGAAGGTATTCGGCTTCTTGTAGTCGGCCCCGTTGTCCATCGTCATGATCGCGAGCTTGCCGGCCTTCGGGTGTTCGTAATAAGTGACCTTGAACTCTGTTATCAACTCTTCCGCCATCCTGCCTCCTTTCAGAAATCCGCTTCCCGCGGACTACTTTCCGTTGCTCACGTTTTCCCAGATGGTCGCGGCGCCCATGCCCAACCCAACGCACAGCGTGGTCAGGCCGTACTTCGCGCTCGGATTAAGCTCGAAGAGCTTCGCGAGCTGGGCGACCAGGCGTCCACCGGAGGAGGCGAGCGGGTGCCCGAACGCTATTGCGCCCCCCAGCTGGTTAAGCCGCTTGTCCTTGATGCCGTCCATCTTGAACTCCTCGATGAACGCAAGGCACTGCACCGCGAACGCTTCGTTCAGCTCGATCAAGTCGAGGTCGTCGAATTTCAGCCCCGTCTTCTCCAGGACCTTCTTGGTAGCGGGAATAGGGCCGACCCCCATTACTTCGGGACGCACTCCCGCGTAAGCGTACCCGACCGCCTTCATCTTCGGCTTCAGGCCGAGCTTCTCGACCATCTTGCCCGAAGCGAGAATCGTGCCGGAAGCGCCGTCGTTGAGTCCGGAGGAGTTGCCGGCGGTAACGCGGCCGCCCTTCCGGAACGGGAGCCTGAGACCCTGCATCCCTTCTACCGTCGCCTCGGGCCTCGGCTGCTCATCCTTGTCAGCAACCTTCCAGCCTTCCGGACTCCACACCGTCATCGGCACGATGATGTCGTCGAAGTATCCGTCGTCCAGGGCCTTCTTCGCCTTCTGCTGGCTGTGAACGGCGTATTCGTCGGCCATCTGCCTGGCAAGGTTCGGGTACATGTCGTGGATGTTCTCCGCGGTCATGCCCATGTTGAGTGCGCTCGGGTCAACGATCTTCTCCGCGATGAAGCGCGGGTTAGGGTCGGCCCCCTGGCCCATGGGGTGATGCCCCATGTGCTCCACACCTCCCGCGACAATGACGTCGGCCATGCCGAACCCGATGTCGCTGATGCCGTTGTTTATCGCGGTCATCGCTCCAGCGCACATGCGGTCACAGGAATAGCCCGGCACCGAAACGGGCAGCCCGGCGAGTATGGCGCTGGTGCGGCCCAGGGTAAGCCCCTGGTCCCCGAACTGGGTCGACGCAGCCCATATGTTGTCGTCGACCAGCGCGGGATCGATCTCCGGGTTCCGGTGCATCAGTGTCCGGATGACCTTTACCACCATGTCGTCGGCCCTGGTGCTGCCGAAGAAGCCATCCGGCCTTGCCTTGCCGAAAGCGGTACGGCAGGCATCGATGAGATAAACGTCCTGTACCTCTTTCCCCATACTGATTCCTCCTTTTATCGCACCGTAACTGGAGCGCTATCAACCCTTACCGAGGGTGCTCAAAGCCAGGTCGAGCAGGCGCCCGCAGTCTCCAATAGGGCTTCGCAAGGAAAAAGAATATCACGAGCAGGAGTCTATTCTCAAATCAATGTATTGCCGCCCTCATCCCGAGAGAATATCGACCACCTGACCGATAGCCTGCTTACCCACCTCCACCCCCGAGCCGCCGCTCAGCACGTAGCAGACGCCACCCGGGAAGCGCTCTCTCGTCGCAAGCGTAAACATGCGGTAGGCGTCGACGGAGAGGCGGAATGCGCCGTAGTCTTCGCGGTGCGAGTCGTACCCGAATATCACGTATAGCAGGTCGGGTTTGAAATCGAGCGCCCGGTCCACGCTCGCCTCGACGTGTGTCATGAAGACCTCGTCGTCGGCGTCGGAATCGAGCGGGACGTCGATGTTTGTCGCTCCCGCTCCGGGTCCGCGGGAGCCGTAGCTCGAGTGGAAGTTGATATGGAGCACCCTTCTCTCCGGCCCCAGGATATCCCTCGTCCCGTCACCGAAATGCGGGTCTATGTCTATTATCGCCAGCCGCCCGGCAAGGCCTTCGTCCAGAAGATGCATCGCCGCCGCGCCCACGTCGTTGATAAAGCAGAAACCCCAGTACCCCTCCCTGCTCGCGTGATGACCCGCCGCTCCCACAAAGCAGAAAGCGTTATCGGCCTCACGGCGGACGAGCTTGACGGAAGCTTCCACCACCCCACCGGCCGAAAGGACGGCGGTCTCCCAGAAGCCGGATGATCCCACGTCGGCCAGATGATGCGGGGTGTGCACACGCCCCAGGATTTCAAGCGGAGCCGGTCCCGGGGTCAACACCTCTACCCCCGGCCGGTCCAGGTATCCCATCTCTCGTAAATGCCGGAACGCGGGCTCTACACGATCGGCAAGCGGGGGATATCCTCGTTCTGCGAACAGATCGTGGTAAACGACCAGGAGCTTCACATTATTCCTTGAAGGCGACGCGGTTGCGGCCTGCCTCCTTGGCCTCGTAAAGGGCTTCGTCAGCTTTAGCGATGATATCAAAGCGTCCCTGGATCCCCGGGCTCGGGAACGTGGCGACACCCTGGCTTACGGTGATGTTTAGTTCCCGATCCGACACATGGAATACGTAACCCTCCACGGTCTTGCGTATCCTCTCTGCGGTATGGGTGGCCTCGATCCCGTTGGTCTCGGGCAGAAGCATAGCGAACTCCTCCCCACCATAGCGGGCCACTGTATCCATCGACCTCAGGCAGCTCTTAACGAGGTTCGCCAGCCCGACCAGTATCTCGTCCCCGAAGAGGTGCCCGTAGGTGTCGTTCACATCCTTGAACAGGTCTATATCGAGCATGATCATGCTGAACACGGTGTCGTAACGATATGCACGGTTGTACTCCTTCTCGAACAGTTCCTGGAAGAAACGATGGTTGTAAATCTTGGTAAGCCCGTCGGTGATCGCGAGCCGCCTCGCACCTTCGTATAGCCGTGCGTTGTCTATTACTATGGTGACCTGATTCTGGATCACGTTGAGGATGCCCTGCGCCGCCCTGCTCAGAGGGCGGCTCGCGTAATTACTGAGAACGAGAAGTCCCGCGACCCTGTCGCGGGCCTTGAGCGGTATGTGGATATGGGCGTATTCACTCTCTGGCGCCTGCTCCATGCTCTCGCGGAGGTGCTCCTCGCCGTACACCGAAACCTTGATGCGGTCCGGGTTGGCCAGCTCCCAACCCAGGCCCCGCGCCAGCTCCAGGACATCGTCCTTTATGCGCACCAGGCCCTCCATCTTTGTCGGCCCGTTGAGCTGGACGATTATCGCCTCCTCCTCGAACATGAGGACGACGCCGATGGAGTTGCCCACCACTCGCGCTATTATCTCGAGGACGCTCTTCACCGTCTCGCGGTAATCCTGGCTCACGCTGGCGAGCGCACCCAGTTCGTTGAGTATTGTCGACTCGAAGAGCTTCGAGTCCAGGAGGTGCATGACGCGGCCTATGACGGCGGACTCGTCGAGCAGTTTCACGGGCAGGTCCCGCTGTTTCTGGTTGCCCCGCGTCCTGCTGCTCTGCTCTATCTGGTCCTCGATGACCGTCAGCAGCTGCTCCGGCTTGAAGCCCTTCGTGACGTATGCGTCGGCACCCGTCTTCATCCCCCAGAACATGTCGCTCTGCTGGTCACGCCCCGTCAACATCACTATGGGGATAGACCTGGTGAACTCGTCGTCCTTCAGCAGCCTGCACACCTGGTAGCCGTTTATCTTGGGCATCTCGATGTCCAGGATGACGAGGTCCGGCTCCTCCGTGTAGGCCTTGTTGATAGCCTCAAGGCCGTCCCACGCCACGATAACGTTATAGTCGGCTCCCTCGAGGATTGCCGAGGTGACCTTGACTACCAGCTTGTTATCATCAGCGAGTAAGATGTTGCCCTGAGACATCCCGATCTCCCGCTCCAATCCGCACTCAAGGTCATTTTATCGGTCCGCCTACCGAGTAATGATACCGGACAATCCCGGGTCAGACCACTTATTGAACGCTCAGAGAGAAAGTTGTATCATCTTATCAGACCGACTCCGCCGGCTTGGTTGGGCCGGTCCGTTTTCGCGATAAAAAGCTATATCGCTGGAAGGTAACAGAAGTGCCGAGATACGATTACAAGTGCAGGAGTTGTAAAAGGAACTTCGAAGTCACGCACGGCTTCGACGAGACGGTCTCGTCCTGCGAATACTGCGGGGGACCGGTCCGCAGGGTCTTTCACCCCGTGGGGATAGTCTTCAAGGGTTCCGGCTTCTACGCGACGGATTCGCGCAAGGCCGGCGGTAATAAATTCAAGCCCGCCGAAGAAGAGGCCCCGGCCGCAAAAGCAGCCTCGAGCGACAACGGCGGCAAGAAGGATGAAGAGAAGGGCAAGAAATCCCCCGAATCTACAAAGGCCGCCTCCTGAAACCCCGTTCCCGCCCCCTCGCGCGGGAGTCATGCCCGCGGCATACCCGTTGTGATATAAAGTCCCTGTCAAGACTCGCCGCACAGGGTTCTACTGGAGGTAGACATGGCTGACGCTCCCCCTATCGGGATCACCGGAGGCACGGGCCTGTACGAGATAGCGGAGATGGAGATCGGGGAAGAGGTAAAACTCGAGACTCCGTTCGGCGACCCTTCAGACGTCTACATACGCGGAAAGCTCGTGGGTGTTCCCGTGATATTCCAGGCCCGGCACGGCCGCGGACACCGCATCACCTCCCCCGGCGTAAACTACCGGGCGAACATATACGGCTTCAAGGTGATGGGGGTGGACACCCTTGTCTCGGTGGCGGCGGTCGGAAGCATGAAGGAGAAGTATCACCCGACCGACATCGTCATCCCCGACCAGTTCTACGACCACACCAAGAGCAGGGAGTGCAGCTTCTTCGAAAGCTCACCCGCGGTGCACGTCGATTTCGCAGACCCGGTATGCCCCGTCCTCTCTGAGATCCTCTACGAGAGCGGCAAGGCGGTCGGCGCAACGATCCACATGGGGGGGACATACATATGTATAGAGGGTCCGGCTTTCTCCACCCGAGCCGAGTCTAACATCTACAGGAACTGGGGGGTCGACGTCATAGGCATGACAGCGGCACCCGAGGCCAAGCTCGCGCGCGAGGCCGAGATCTGCTATGTGAGCCTTTCGCTTGTCACGGACTACGACGTTTGGAAAGAGAAGACCGCGGACGTCACCGCAGAATTGATACTCGCCAATATGCAAACGGTGGCCGAGACCGCAAAAGAGATCATCAAGGAGGCCGTTACCCACATTAAAGACGACCGGGACTGCTCCTGCCGGAACATGCTGAGGTACGCGATCGCCACCGATCCCGACATCATCTCTGACGAGACGCGCACGACGCTCAAGCCCATCCTGGGGAAGTACATCCCCCCGGAGAAGTAGGCGCAACGTGGGCGTCATCGTGGTCGGCTCGGTCGCGCTTGACAGCGTCAAGACCCCCTTCGGTGAGGTCACCGATGCGCTCGGCGGGTCGGCTACCTTCTTCTCCGTGGCCGCCTCTTATTTCACCGACGTAGCCATCGTCGCGGTCGTCGGGGACGACTTCCCGAGTGAACACGTGGATTTCCTCCGCGGCATGGGCGTTGATACATCCGGCCTCTATACAGAGGCCGGCAAGACATTCCGCTGGGCCGGCGCTTACGGATTCGACTTGAACGACCGCGACACTATAGAGACCCGGCTGAACGTCTTCGAGAAGTTCCGCCCGCGTATCCCAGAGAGCCTCGCAAAGGTGGAATACGTTTTCCTCGCCAACATCGACCCCGAGCTCCAGCGACTGGTCCTCGACCAGATGAAAAGTCCCGCGCTCGCAGCCTGTGATACCATGAATTTCTGGATAGAACGCAAGAGAAAAGAGCTGCTGGAAACGATCTCCAGAGTGGACGTCATGGTGATGAACGACACGGAGTGCCGCGAGCTGGCGGGCGAACCGAATCTCATAAAGGCATCCCGTCGGGTCCTCCAGATGGGCCCTGAGACCGTCATCGTCAAGAAGGGGGAGCACGGCGCCCTCATGTTCAAGGGAGACTCGTTTTTCAGCGCTCCCGCGTTCCCATGCGAGTCCGTTTACGACCCGACCGGAGCCGGCGACGCGTTCGCCGGCGGCTTCATGGGCCACCTGGCAAAAACGGGCGATACTTCCGACGCCAACATCCGCCGCGCCGTCATCTACGGGACCGTAATGGCTTCCTTCTGCGTCGAGCAGTTCAGTGTCAACGGGATGGCGTCCCTCACGGGCGGCGACATCGAGGAGAGGTTCCGGCAACTCAAGGAAGTCTCAAAATTCGAGACCTAGAATAGGGGCGAGAGCGCTTGTTGCCTTCCTCGGGATTCAAAATAGGCCGAATCTTCGGCATCGACATCGTCATAAACATGTCGTGGATAGTGATATTCGTCCTCATCAGCATCTCCTTCGGCTCTATCTTTTACAACACAAGCGGTTTCCCGGACGGCGCGTTGCCCTGGGTTGTGGGATTTATAACCAGTGTAATCTTCTTCGCCGGCCTGCTACTCCACGAACTATCCCACAGTATCGTCGTGAAACGCAGGGGTATTGATATCAACCGCATAACTCTCTGGCTTTTCGGCGGGGTGGCCGAGATGAGCGATGAGGCGCAAAGCCCGTGGGATGAGTTCCGCATGGCTGTGGCGGGTCCCCTGGTCACGTTCATACTCGGAGGAATATTTGGAATCCTTTACCTTCTGCTTCGCTCGAAGAACATCTCAATAGTCGTAGTCGCCCCCCTTGGCTCGCTTTCCTTCTGGAACTTGGCTATCGGTGTCTTCAACCTGCTGCCCGCATATCCCCTGGACGGCGGCCGTGTACTTCGTTCGTACTTATGGCATAGAACGGGTGACCTGCGCAAAGCCACAAGGGCGGCGAGTATCTCCGGTCAAATAGTCGCTTTGCTCCTAGCGGGAACAGGTGTTTTCTTCTTCATATCAGGACCGTACTACTACGGTATCTGGCCCCTGATTCTGGCCTTCTTCATCTATACGCTGGCACAGTCGGGCTACCAGCAGACCCTTCTACGCATCGCCGCCTCCGACACCAGGGTGCGCGACATAATGTATACGAACGTCCCGCTCATCGACGCCGATACCCCGCTGACGATTATGCGCCACAATTACTTCGCGGCTTACAGCCTGCCCGCCTTCCCGGTGGTCGACGGTGGGCGAATGACCGGTTTGGTGAGCCGCGATGACCTTTACCAGGTTTCTGCCTCGGAGTGGGATGTCCTGAACGCCGGCCGCATTTCAAGGCCGCTTTCTGATTCACAGATTGTTGATCCCGACATGACCCTGGACAAAGTTCTGAGGAGGGTTCTCAGGGGTGACGAGTTCATGCTGGTGGTCGAGGGGCAGAATGTCCTCGGTCTCTTGACCAGGGAGGAACTGATGCGATACCTCGAGACGAAGATCAAACTACTACAACAGAAATAGGCGCCCGGGCATCTTCCATGGAAATCGTTGTCAAAGTTGCTACGATACTGGCGGGCAAGGCAGGTCCCCCGCTACCATCGACTGAGCTCAACCTCAGCATCGACGACGGTACCGACGTGGAGACACTCATAGAAAAGCTAGGCCTTCCCTGCGCTCTTGTCGGCTCGGTAACCGTCAACAAACGGAGAAGCAGCCGGGACCGCGTTCTAGAAGACGGCGACCGGGTAGCGATCGTACCGGCGATTTCAGGAGGATGAGATGAGAGAAGACATCATAAATGTGATGCGCGAATCCTCGCACGAGGTATCCGAGGGAGGTAGTGCTTGCCACTGCCTATCGTTAGATACCCAGAAGGACATCGCCCTCCGGTTCGATACGACTCCGAGAGAGATATCGATAATGGCTCTCGATAACGGCTTCATCCCCCTTAAGTACCTCAAGAACATCGGAACCATCGGAACAGATGGGCAGGTGGCACTCCTGAATTCAAAGGTGCTGGTCGTAGGCGCGGGGGGGATAGGCGGAAACGCGGCGGAGCTACTCGCGCGCATGGGGGCAGGAAGGATCGCCATAGCAGACCCCGATGTCTTCGAAGAATCGAACATGAACCGCCAGAACTTTTCAACCGAGACGGCACTCGGCCTTCCCAAAGTTGAAGTCGTTTCAAAAAACCTGGAGGCGATAAACTGCGACGTGGCGGTAGAGGCGCATATGCTGGCAGCTGGCAGCGGCAACCTGGCGGGCCTGATCAAAGGCGCCGACGCGGTCATCGACGCCCTGGACAACATCGACGATCGCCTCGTACTCCAAGAGGCATGCAGAAAGTGCAACGTCGTGATGATACACGGCGCTATCGCCGGGAGCTTCATCCAGGCGATGACGATATTCCCCGGAGACCCGGGTCTCGAGAGCCTGTCAGCACCCAGTGGCGCGAAAGAGAAGTCGCGCGGGATCGAGACAGAGACAGGCAACCCGGCAACCTCTCCCGCGCTCGCCGCCGCAATACAGGTCCAGGAGGCGGTCAAGGTCGTAACGGGGCACGGCGCGACCCTTCGAAGGCGGATGCTCTACCTCGACCTCGACGACTGGACGTTCGAGTTCATAGAACTTTGAACTCTCCGGGCGTGGCTTAGCTTCACAGAGCAGACGAAGAGCGCCGCAAGCGAAACGGCCGCCGCAAAGACGACAGCCCACCAGACCCCGGGGGAATCCAGCGCGCCAACGGCGAATAACAGAGTCAATGCGCTGACACCTGTAATCATCCTCATGGCCAAGATGATAGCAAGCACCTGTGACACGATCGTCGAGCCGCAGCCGTTTGACACCCGACGAGAAGCTGCTATACTGGCTTTGCTTGTATTGCTGACCTCTCCACGACGAACCGACCATAATGAAGCTCAACAACTACCTAAGAACGCGTCCGGGGCTTAACACCGCACTCGGGATAGCCTTCGCGACAATCGCCGGGCTCCTGCTGCTCGGATACCTGTCAACCCTTCTCAAGGCGAAGCGGGGCGGACCGCTTCTCGATGTCCCGACGGCGCGCCGCGACATCGAGATAGGCGAAGTCATTCGCGATGACATGATGGGTCTTAAGAAGATACCGGATGGATACATTGTCCCCGGGACTGTAAAGAACCCCGGTGACATCGAAGGCGCAAGAGCGCTCAGGTTCATAGGGAAGGGCGAGCCTTTCACCCGAGCCTCTATCTACGGGCGGAAGGTGGGCTCGACCCTTGCGTCCAGGATCCCCGAAAACATGCGGGCATATTCGCTCCAGCCGGGCCGCTCCACGGCGGGCCAGGAACTCCACCCCGGGGACCGGGTCGACGTCCTTGCCACATCCGGCGACCCGCCCCGGACGAGGACGATCCTCCGCGACAAGCTGATCCTAAGCGCGGGCAAGCGCATCCCATCGGATGAAGCACAGGAAACGCAGGGCGCCGAACGCATAACTATCCTCGTCTCGCCCGCTGAGGTGGAAGCGCTGGCCCAGGCGGAGTGCGAAGGGGAGATATCGATTTCGCTATGCCCGCTGGCTCCTCCAGCGAGCGGTCGAAAGTAGAACCCGGGGCAAGACCCTATGTGAAGGACTTTACCGGCCTGCCCAGGTTATCTAGCTGTACCGCGGGCGTTATTGTTCTGCCGTATATGGAGACTATGTTCGGCGTGGCGAAATTGGGTCCAAGCACTACGACGACGGGGGAGTTGTACTGTGTCGCGACCTGATCGTTCTGTACCTCGTCTGCGTCCGCCAGTTCGGGCACAGATTTCTTGAGATTCTCGCATGCTTTCTTCGCCTCTCCGCGGAAGTAGACCGTCGTCCTCGCGTGGACCTGTTTCGAAAGGCCGCCCTCCAACACTTTCTCGTGCCCCATCAGCCTGAGCTCTTCGGCAACCACCGGCACGGCCCACGTGCTTTTCCTGGCGCCGCCCAGCACGGTTATGACGTCCGCGTTCGGACCGTACAGCTCCTCTACCCGGCTCTGGCTGCCCGCTTCGAATCGCTGAAGGTCCGCCATCATATCGGGAGAGACCTGGGTATTGGTCTTGACCTCGCTCATGAGCTGCGCAACCGCGGGTTCGTTCGCGATGAAGTAGCTGACTCCGCCGATGGTCTTCGTACTGCCGGGAATGGTGACAAACTGCACGTTTTCAATCCTGAAGCCCCTCAACTCTTCCGCGAGCGTCAAGAGCTCGCTCCCCGAGTAATCCATCTGGCAGTCCTGTGTGACAATATCTATCATCTGCTTGGCCTTCCACACGTTGCGCATCTTGTAGGCCTTCTCAATGAGCGCCTTGAGGAACGCATGCTGGCTATTGATCCTATCCAGGTCGCCGCGCGGCGATCTCCTGCTCCTTACCACGACAAGCGCCTGCTCGCCGTCCAGGAGAAGGTCTCCCGCTGGAAGGTACCCGGCGTGTGGATCGTTTATCGGCTTGTTCAGATGTATAGGCACCCCGCCGATGGTGTTGATGATCCTCTTGAAACCCTCGAAGTTCATCTCCACATAATGGTTGAGGTCAATGCCCAGAAACTGCTTCACAATGTCTATGGCCGCCGAGGGGCCTCCAAAGGCATTCGCCGCGTTTATCTTGCTGGTACCGTGACCGGGAATCTCCACACGGGTATCCCGGGGTATCGATATGACCACGGCTTTCTTTTCCCTTTCCTGAAGGCAGACCAGTAACATCACGTCGCTGCGTGCCCACCCCTTTTCCCCCTTGTTGCTGCCGATGTCGCTTCCAAGCACCAGCGTATTGACGCTCATGTCTGGGTCCTGCGATAAGGGGGTGAGGGATTTTTCGACCGCCTGCTTTTCCTTGCCCTTGGGCTGCCACTGCCCCTGCTTGATGGCAAGATAGATCTTAGCGCCTAACTTTGCAATCGGCTTCGCATAGAAACCAAGGAGTCCGCCGACGATAACACCTATCAAGAAAAAGAGGACGAACCAGCGCTTCTTCGTAGGACCCCTGCGCTTGGGCGGTTTAGTGCGCGCCCTGAGGTCCTTGCGCCGACTCCGCGCCTCCCAGTATGAGGTTCCCTGACTCGAATGCTTGCCCATCTATCCTTCCAGAACTTCCACCGTATTATTAATACGACGTACCGCCGTTATTTCTTCCTTCAATTCATCAAATGAGATTCTACAATAAAGGGTTCACTCATGTAATAGAAGATGCATATGCATCCCGTATTCACCAAGGTCCTCTCTTACTCAACCGGTAACGGGTATCTCCGCTCGAGAGATTCTTGTCGCAACCTTTACCACAACTACATAAGACGAAACCGCCGGGCGGATTGTTCACCACACCGCAAATCAACCATTATTACCAAAAAACACAAAAGCATAAATAATCATCAGTATTTATAGCTTAAATACAAAAAATGTCTTAACAAAAGTTAGCTGTCAATATCAACAATAAGAACTCTAATTTATCCTTTCAACAAGGCATTTTCTCGACATGCGTATTTCCGACAACCGTATTTCTCCTTAATAATTTCTTTAAAAGCCTATTGCTTAGCCTTATTTGGTATGCTACGATGCGCTCGACATCAATATATAGTAGCAAAACTGGCACCGAGGGGTTGGATTTGGAAATACTGCTGCTGGCCTTACTGGTGATCGGAGCCGGTGTCCTCATAGTGCCGCAGGTCCTCAGGCAAAGGACGTTAGACTCGCCTCTAAACACAATCACCGATTTTCACAGGGGGATGTCCGCGCTTGCGCTGAGCACAAAGGAGTACGAACCGCGCGTAAAGGGGCACTACTACGCGATAACTGACAGGCAGAACGACCGTGAGCCGTACGTCCGCCGCTCGAGTTACCAAGAAGACGAAGAGACGTATGACGAGGATTTCGTCCCTTACCCCAGTGACAAAATACGCGTCGAGATGGAGACGCGGCGTCAGCGCATAATGGTCACTCTTTTGATAATCGCCCTCGGTACCGGGATAATGACCCTAGTCCCCAAGATACGCTGGATAATCCCGATACATATAGCGGTGCTGGTCCTTCTCGCCGGCTACTCGCTTCTGGTGATACTGCTGCCTTACTACGAGAGACGTCGCTAGCCCCTGCTGTATGTTGGCGTCTAGCCTGAATGTTGTTTTACCTTGAACACGATTTGCCCGTCGCCCGCGCCTGCCTCAACTCTGTCGCCTTCTACGATCTCTCCGTTCAGTATCTTGAGCGCGAGCGCATCCTGGATGTCTCTCTGGATGACCCGTTTCAACGGCCTGGCCCCGTAGAGGGGATCAAAACCCTTCTCCGCAAGCAGTTCCTTGGCCTCATCGGTAAGTTCAACGGTTATCTTTCTGTCCGCCAGCCGCCCCTTGAGCAGGCCGACCTGTATGTCGACGATAGCCCTGATGTCCTCCCTGGTAAGCGCATTGAAGATCAGTATCTCGTCAACACGGTTCAGGAACTCCGGACGGAACCTCTGCCTGAGTGCGTCCGTGACGCGCTTCTCCACCTGTTCGCGCTCTCGCGTGTCCACTGTATCGAGCGACTGGCTACCGATGTTGGAGGTCATGATGACCACCGAGTTCTTGAAGTCGACGGTGCGCCCGTGCCCGTCGGTCAACCTGCCGTCTTCCATTATCTGGAGCAGGATGTTGAACACGTCCTCGTGAGCTTTCTCTATCTCGTCCAGGAGGATGACTGTGTAAGGCCGGCGCCGTACCGCCTCGGTCAG
>Ga0315281_10002788_pt1 | contig 25887 bp, 27 predicted proteins | sample YL17G07_0_MG_FD_204540 | JGI IMG/M metagenome (GOLD analysis project Ga0315281, IMG submission 204540) | Sediment microbial communities from Yellowstone Lake, YNP, Wyoming, USA - YL17G07_0 | ecosystem: Environmental > Aquatic > Freshwater > Lake > Sediment | place: USA: Wyoming | collected... | reverse complement strand
AAGATCTAGTTCTTCTTCATCAAAATTGTCTGGATATTCAGAATTAAATTCTGCTATAACCTCGCCAACTAAAGCTGAATTATCATTTGGCGCGCCCATCTCAGTTCCTTCAAAAACCTGACAATCAAATATCTCTGCTTTTTCTCGAAGTTCTTCAATTGTAAAGTCTCGATTGTTTCCTTTTATTCTAACTATATAACCAAACATTACAAACGAAGTCGTACTAGAATTTGTTACGAAGTCAGATTTAATTTTCATGAATTAAAACTCCCAACAAAGATTTTTAGCGGTTCGATAATTTCTAATTTTTTAGCTATCTGATCAAGTTCTTCTTCTACTTCACTTAAATTAATTTCTTCTTCTAGAACTTCGTAATCGGAAGCAGTCTTAACTTTTCCAATATAAATATCATCTGTATCTATGCAAGTCATCGAAGAAATTTCTCCCGAAAGACCTAGCTCTTTGTTTATTTCATCTTCATCAAAATCATCAAAATCTTTAATGTTCTTAAACAAAGAGTTTGATCTGTTTAATTTAAAGCCGATAACTATAAATGAAGTCGTACTAGAATTTGTTACGAAATCTCCTTTTATTTTCATTAGTATACACCTTCTCCTCTTAGAATCTCAATTCCTTCTGGAACTTTTGTACTATTAATTCCAACTCGACAAAAACCAGCTTCTAAAGGATTGTCGTCCGAATCATCAAAAGCATGAAGCATATGAATTACTCCACCTTTTTCAAAAACTTTTTGAATTATTTCATCTTCATCCCCTGTTTCCTCTATATACTTTTCGAAAGAAGAAAATGTTTCACCGGAAAGAATCTTTAAGAGATCCACTGTTCCCCAGTCATATTTAACCAACAATTTTTCTTTGTTCTCCCTATAATCAGCAATTACAAAACTAGTCGACGAACTATTAGTTATGAATTCTAGTTTTACTCTCATTAGTATCCTCCTTCTCCATGAATTACTTCTACTCCTTCAGGCATGTCTTCTTGTGTAATTCCTCTATCTTGAATAAATCCTTCTATTGGTTCTCCTTCATTGCTTACTGAAAATATTCTAACTTTCCCGCCTTTTCTTATTACTTCTAAATAAGGTTTTAAGTAATAAGGTTCTCCCCCGTCGTCATAAAAGTATTTTTTAAGTTCTTCCTCTGTAGTAAAAACTTCTGTTTGATGATCCATTAGATCAACTTTAATAGAAATTTCTATTGGAACTTCTTCCTCTTTCATTCTATAGTCTGCTACTATAAAACTAGTAGATGAGCTATTAGTTACAAAGTCTCTTTTTGATTTCATTATCCCTCCGAACTTCTTTCTCCACCAAAAATCTTTGGTTCACCTCTCCATCCATTCTTTTCAGCTATCTCTTTTAACTTATCTATTTTATCCATTACTTTTGAGATTGGTACAGGTGTAAATCCACCACATCCTGAAAGAACAATACCAACTAAAGCAGTTCCGTAATGGAGATCAAAAACTCCAAAATCTTTCGTCAGTTTAAACTGTTTAGCTAGTTCTTCTTCAAGTTCTTGTTCGTCGTAATAACCATCTTCTTCTCCGTCCCAGTCTTTCCCAGTTTGAACTTCATATCCAAAAACTACATATGAAGTACTGCTACTATTAGTTACAAAGTCAATTTTTAGTTTCATTTTCCCTTATTCCATGTATAATTTTAGTTACCCAATCTGCTTTTTCTAAAATCTCTATAACCATTTTAGAAGACATATTAATAATGAAATTATTTCCTTCACCGCCAATATCAATAACCTTAAAGATGTGACCAATATTAGGATTATGTAATAATTCTACTATTTCGTTATGTACTGGAGATGTATATCCAGAATCTCCCCATTCTTCTTGTGTCTCTTGAAAATTAGCTATTACTTGTTCTATTTTTTCGTCTGTAATTTCTATGTTATTTCCCCATTCTTTCAGCATCTTAACTTTACTTTCTTTTAAAGATTCTTCTAACTTTCCAAAATCAGGTATAAATACTATAAAACCAGTAGAACTACTATTTGTTACATAATCAATTTTGATTTTCATTCTTCGCCTCACAAAATTTCATCTACAAGGCCATATTCAAGGCATTGCTCTGCTGTCCAGAAAATATCATGTTTCAAAATTTCATCTACTTTTTCCATTGGAACTTTTGTGTACTTAGAATAAATATCTTTTATGATATTCATCATCATATCTAAGTTCTTCATTTCATCTTGAAACTCGTTGTACTTTCCCCACATTGAAGAAGATAATTGATGAATTAACATAAATGCGTTTCTTTTTATATACCTTTTTTTTCCAACGACACTAAGAAAGGTTCCAGCAGATGCACAGCATCCATCAACCACTGTATATAGAGGAACTGGACAAGCAAGAATCTCATCCATGCAAGAAAGACCAGCAATAATTTCCCCACCATAACTATAGACATTCAAGTAAATTGGAGAAACAAATTCTTGTCCTCTTTGTTTTGATTCTACTAAATGTCTATTAGAAAGTTCTCGAATTGTCTTGTTCAGTTGTAATGTTTTGTCGCTATAGATACTCGCATAGAAGTAGATTCTATTATCTACTGTTTCCATAAACTGTGGGGGTCTATCCCTTTCAAAATTACCTGGATTCCGCGGAACGTCTTTACATGGTTCTCCTACACATGGCGTTTCAAAAGTTAATTCATTCCTTCCCCATATGTTTTTCATTTATTACTCCTTTATAAGGTCTATAGTTTCTTTTTTCGTTATTTCTTTTTTCGTACCATCTTTTAAAATATGAATAAAAGTTGTATTCCACTCCTTTTTTTCATAGTACTTCATTCTTGTAAATAACGTAGTTCGGATTCTTGAAAACGCAAGGTCAACCATATCCACTATTATTACATCTTTTTTGTCTTTGTACTCTCTTTCAATTCGACCGCACATCTGTTCAATATTCCCAATTGGACTTGTCATTATTAAGCAATTTTTTGCTGGCGCATCAACCCCATCTCTAATTTTTCCAGGAGTTGCAAATGTCACCTGATAATCCAACTGGTCGTTTTTTGCTGAACCTATAAATTTAGATTTATGTATTGTATTTAATTGTTCATATAGATTTTCTATTAGTTTAATTCTTTCCGCAACGAAGATAACATTTTCGTCATCGCTAGAAAACTTATTCAACAATCCCTTACATACGCTTAAAAATGGTTCAGCTTTTCCTATCATATTCAAATATCTACTTCTTTGAAATTCTCCACCCCAGTAAATAAATCCTTTACTTTTCGCTGGAACTCCAAATTCAAATAGAAGAACAGTTACATTTGCTTTTACTGTTTTTCTTTCTCCTTCTGGTTTAAATACTTCTCCCATATGATAACGTATTATATCTTCGTTGCCATCTAATCTATATGGAGTAGCAGTTAATCCAAAAACTACTTTTGCTGGAATATGAATAGAACATTCTGAAAACTGAGGAGCCCCAACTGAAGTATGAACCTCATCGCCTATGAGAATTCCTATGTTTGCATTATTCACCCATGTTAAAAACTCCAACTTATTCCTTTTAAGTAAAGATAGGAAAGTTTGAACAGTGCTTATGATTATGGGCTTTTTTAAGTCTTCCTTAAAAGTAGCAGAACTTAGTCTAGAAATATCTTCTTCTTTTAAGTTTGTAAAATGTAAGAATCCTTGTGGTTTTTCTTCTGTTCCTGGTCCTTTCCATTGGTCTGCAAGACTGTCTCGATGGACTAGAATAAAAGTTTTCTTCTTTCGCTCTGAGACCATTTTAATACATACTACAGTCTTTCCAGACCCTGGTGGTGCTTGCACTAACCCACTGTCATGAGTTAATATAAACTCCACCATAGATCTTTGAACGTCATCTCGTAACTCCATATTACTATCAATACTTATAGTTTCACCTTCTTGATTTTTATCTTCTATCTTACAATCTGTAAAAACTTCTACTGGAAAGAATCTCGGTACTTTTAAAAACTTTTCTCCTTCTATATAGAATTGGTAATGAAAAGACTCTTCTGAATGATAAGCCCTACAAATTCTATAAAGAGAAGATTTTGTCTGCTCATAAAAAGGTTCATACTCGAACTGTCTTGGAATTAAAATTCCAGACGTTTTATCAAACGTAATCATAACTCTTTTTGTCTCTTTTTCTTTGACTCTTCACCCATCTTCATTCCTGCTTGAAACGCTTCTTCTGGAGTTGGAGTCATGGATCCAAATACCGGATGAGATGCTCCAGTTACTTTATTCCACATCTCGATCATCTTATCATCCATTCCCTCACCAAAACACCAACCGATATTTGATTTAGCTACTTGTTCTGGATTATCGATTTCGTTCTTTTCTACTCCAGGAGGGGGATTCTTTAACCACTCAACATATCCTCTATAGAATAAGGCAGCATCTGTTTTATTGTCAATTGCCATTACTGCGCTAATAAGATCCCCGATTGTATGTACTCCCGGTCCTCTTTCAACTTGGTCAAATTTATTCTTATTTCGATACGATCTATCTTTTTCAATCTGCTCAGAAATTTTCTGTTCGAAGAAATTCATAACTCCTCCTAATCCCACCAACTGTATAATTTTTTCTCTGTACATGTTAAGTCATCTGCTTTCCTGCAAAGTTTCATAAAATCTAACTGCAGTTCTTTTGAAATATCATTTCCCACATGATGCAGTCCTTCAATTGAAATCCGATAATCATTTCTATTCTTATCCACAGCATAACCATGAGCTTTTACACAGGGATATTTCTTCATAAACTCATAGAATTCTCGGATGGTTGGAGCTTCGTTTTGTTTGTCGTCTAAATTGACGAAGGTGTTTTCAATCAACTCTTCAAGTCTTTCTATTGTTAGACTTACAAATCTAGCGATTCCTCCAAGATATTTTTGATTTTCAATTCCAAGAATTATATCTCGAATATGTTGATCTTTATTCAAGCTTCCATACTTTTCATCTAACCAATCTGTACGTTCTGACATCATACCTCCCCGTTGTACTCCGCGTACGAATCATCGTTTTCCCAGATCCTTATAAAGTTTACTTTTAAAAGGAGGGGGTGTATTATCTCGAGTTCTCCAGAAATCCTAGTAAACAAATATTTACAAAGATTCTCCGCTGTTGGATCTCCAGCTACAAAAGATATCTTATTAGTTTTTTGTAGAGAATTAACTAATTCGTCTCTGGAATTTAGGAGCAAAGTGTGATCCCAATATTCAAGATACTTGCTTACGATTTCTTTTAAGTCAGAAAAATCAATCACCATGTCATTGTCGTTCAATTTAAAACAGCTAACTCTCACTTCTATTTTTAAATTATGTCCATGAATATTTTTACAAAGTCCTTTATGCTTACTTAATCTGTGTCCAACTGGAACACGAAATGTTTTTGTTACACTATACACTTATTTCCACCCCCCTATCATTTTGTCTAACCATGTTTCAACACCAGTTAGTTTACATGCCGAACATGTATGAAATTCAATATATGAACCGTACTTATCTTGAAAATGAATCTTCAAAAGACCAGTTCCTTTGCAGCTTCTACATTTAAAAAATCCTTTATGTCTTTCACAAAATCTTTCAGTTTTCTTTCTGTATCTACTTGTTAAATAGTCTGCTCGTTTCTTGTTGCATCTAGTTCCTCGAAAGTATTTTTTAACATCTATTACATTTTGCAATTCAAGAAATGGATCCGTCATTTGTCGCATTTTCATTTGACTACCTCAACGTATTGTTTCAAAACAAATGGTTGTAAATTCGTTAGATTACTATGTAACTCGGATTGTTCTTTGTCAATTGCGTCAATATCTAGTTTTAAAGCGAGAAGTTTAGTTATCCTGTACTTTGAAAACAGTTCCTTTATAGTTTTTTCGTCTTCTTTTGTTTCCTCACTCAACGCCCTAACTACTTGATCTACAATAATTTCTTTTTCTCGAAGATGTTTTCCTAGATGAGGTCTAATCTTTTCCAGAACTTTGTATTCATCTTTTAGACCTTGTAGTTTGTTAATTTCTGATTGTAACATCTTTTTATTTAATTCGACAAACATATTATATGAAGATAGAAGAAACTCATCTATGGACCAGTTTCGAACATTTAGATTTCTATCAACAACAATGGTTTCAAACGACATAGCACCTTTTATTGCTTCCTCTAGTTTCTTTAGAAACTTTTCATAGATTTCGTCTTTATTCCTTTGTTTCAAAACTTCGAAGACAATGTGGGTTCCGCCATTCGCTTTTGAAGATTCGTCAATAAACCCAATATCCTGGTTTTCTAATTCGCTTTTAAACTTACCAAGCAGAGCTTCAAATGATCTTCCTGGTGGCCAACTTTTTAGAATGATTTTATGATGGCTAGGTTCTTTTCTGATTAGACCTTGAACTTCTATTGAACCTTTTCCTGTAGTCAGCAAATCTTCTAGAACAGAATCTGACGAAAGAATTTTACAGTCTGTTACTGGTCTAATCGTTGGTTTTTCTTTAGTTTTCTTTAGTAGGAATAGAAGTCTTTTATGTAAGTCTTCAAGTTTGTAACATGGCACATGTGTTCGATACCCAAAACCAATTCCCTGTACAGGTTCTTCATTCAACAAACACATTGGAAACATAGTTGAAAGAAATACTGGCTCTTTTTGATATTTATCAGCTTCGGCTTCTACCATTGGAGTATAATCAATTAGTTGAAAAGCTAAGTCAAGAGTTTTTCTAGCTATTTTACATTCTGTGTATCTCATTGCTGCTGCTTCTGCTGGTTTCGTGCCCCACTTGCACTTCCACGCCCCTTGACCTTCGAGATGTTTATTATAAACTAGTTGTGTGATCGTACCATAACAAGATCCGTGGGGATGAAAGTTGGCAATCGTGTGTCCATCAATCTTTGCTGACTTAACAAATCTTTCTCTGGCCACTTGATATGCTGACATTAAGATTCTTCTCTCGACAGGTCGAAGTCCATCAATTTCGAGCGGAAACATTCGGAAGTGATTAACGTAAAGTCCATAATCTTTATATAATACTGGAATTACATTGTCCAATTACTTACCTCCATATTTTCCTACCATGTATAGTTCTAAAAATGGTTGAAATTCTTTTCTTCTTAGAGTTGTTTTTGTGTGACAACTTTTACATAATGTTATTAAGTTTTCGTTAGAATTGTTCTTTTTATTATAATCTATATGATGCACAATATTTCCTTCATCTCCACATAGTTGGCAAATATAGTCATCTCTTTTCCGAACTAGATTCTTAAGATCTTCATTAAATTCTAACCCATAAGGTTCAAAAGATATTCCCCCTTTCCAAAAATAATTTTTTTCTCTCCTTATCTTTTCTGCTTGTCTTTTTCTACCTTCTTCAGTTATAAAACTAGCCGCATGGGTAGATCCGCCGCTTTTCATATATTCTGAATGTTTTTCTCCTATCGTTCTAAGATATTCAAAATCTTCTTTGGTTCTTCCTGTTTTTGTTTCTGACATTCTTTTAACACTTTTGTCATTTTCTTTAGTTCTACCAGTTAATTTTTCTGCTGTTCTTCTAATACCTCTATGAATTTCTTTAGTTAATCCTTTGTTCCAAGGAGGTCTTCCCCGAATTTTTTCTGGTTGTTGTTTTCTTATTTCTGGACATAAGAGAGTTATTTCATTACAACATGCTTTTCCATTCTTGAACTTATATTTTGCTTCTTGCATACAACCATAATCGCATAACTTCATATCTTAAATTTTCCTTCTAACAGTTCTCTCTTCGTGTTTACATCAGAGAATAACTTAGATAACTTCTCTAAATTTGCTGTATATTTTACTTGATATAACTTTCTTGTCTTTTGGTCAGTAGAGAAAATTTTAAGCTGTTCGGGATTAAACTCTCCGAGTCCCTTAGCTCTGATGATTGGTTTATTTTCTGAAACAGCTTTATCTAACTCTTCTTTAGACCATAACGGCAAAAAGATCCCTCTCTTGAGGTCATTGATAGAATACAATGGTGTTTCAGCAACATACAAATGCCCAGTTTTGACCAAATCGGGGACAAGCATTGCTAAATCAAGAATAAGAATTGACGCAATATGACCACCATCAGGATCCGCGTCAGTTAAAATTATTATCTTTGAATATCTCAAATTTGAAATATTTACGTTTGGATAAAATCCAATTCCTAGCGCATTAATTATTTCTTTAATTTCATTGTTCTCTAAGATATCTTTTATATTTATAATACTAGGGATTTTTCCTTTTAACGGTAAAATTGCGTGGAATTTAGCATCACGACATTGCAAGAGGCCACTCTCAGCAGAATCTCCTTCTACAATAAATAATTCACCATTGCGACTCACACAATCTCGGAGTTTTGTAAACTTTGTAGATGCTCTTTTCCCATTCCCAGTAGTAATTTTCATCTTTCTTAAATCTAATCTTTGTCTATAATCTTCAAAATGTTTTAACAATGATAGTAGTAATTCGGGATTTGTTGAGAAGGTCTTCTCGATGGTTTGGCTTAGTTTATTTTCTAGCTTCTGAAAGTAAGATCTCCGGTTAATCAACCTGTCCTTCGTTTGTCCTGAAAACTCTGGTTCTTTTAGTTCCAGATTCAGATATGCACGAAGACCAGTAATAGAATCTTGAGGTTGAAATTTCATTCCGGACTTCTTACCGGCAGCAGAAAATAAGTTTCGTAGAATATCTACGAAAAGCGTAATGTGGGTTCCACCAGATTCAACTGGTAGAAGATTAATTGAGGACTGAATTTTTGGAGAGATTGAACCTGCGGTGGCGTAACAAAACTTTGCTGTAATTGTTTCGATTCCGTCTTTAACTTGTACATCAATTGTTGGAGAAAGTTCGGAATCGTTGTCAGAAAGACAATGTTCTTTAAAAAATGTATCTGTATCCAGTTTAATTACTTCTTTTTTCTCATCCACATTTAGAACAAAAGTACAACCAGAAAGTTCTACAGACGCTATTAACAAACGATTTCTAAGTCTGTTCAAATCTGGTAAAAGTGTTTCAAAAATCTTTCTATCTGGTTTAAACATTACTTTTGTAGAAAACGGTTTATCTCCCTTAAAATCCTCTATCTTCTTCTCTTTTAATTTTGAATTTTCAAAGATAAAAATTGCGTGTTTGTTATCTCGATAGATTTCGACAATATATAATTCACTTAGAGCGTTAACTGCTACTAATCCAATTCCGTGCAGTCCGGAATTGTGAACTATTATCCCAGATTCCAAAACAAAGTTTGAATACTCTGGAACATATACATCATAAACTGGAATTTCTTTTTTATAATATACATGTTCTATCTTAAGAACAGAATGATTGTATTCTTTACTTTCTTCGATCATATTTTCTAAAGAACTAAAGTAAAGCAATGAGGTTTTAAAAGATCTTGTAGTTCTTTGTTTGCTAGAGTTCCAGTTTTGTTCATTTATTTCTATTTCTTTATTTAAAAGTCTTTTACAATGTTTAAGTATTTTACATTTTTGTAAGAACTTGGGATCTGTTTTCTTATTGTACTCTATCATTCTAAGATGTTTATCTTGGCGATTTCTGTCTGATTTTGCATAGAAAGTTAAGTTTCTAGAACCAATTGTTAATCCGTTCTCCCTAGATTTTTGTCTTCCTCTTTCACTTTTATTATACCTAATAAGTCCATCAACATTAACTGTTCCATTTTTTGAGTTTATTCTTGAATGCTCAGGAAGATGTTCTAATAAATCATGAAGAAGTTTAAAATTACTAGGAACATTATTTTTTCTATCCATATCGCTATGATGGACTGCATAAAATTTTGGAATTTCCCCAAAAACTGATTCATACACCAATCTATGTAAAGGAACGTATTGTCTATTTTCCATCTTAATATTTCTTTCATACTCATATGTAAAATTTGGTCTTATCATTATATATCCATCTTGTTCTTTATAGTAACAAGGCATTAAAGAATCTTGTTCAGTAAGATCTTCTGCTTTCTTATAACTCCCATCATGTAACATGAACAAGTGCTCTGGAGTACATTCCTCTACTTTTTCATTATCTAAATAAACACGAACCATATGTTTTGTAAATCCAGTAACCTGAGGAGCTAGTAATTTTGACGCTGTAAACTTTCCTTTTTCAGTAGAAGAAAGTCCCCAGTATTCTTTATCTGGATTTTTTGACATTTCTTCGATGCTTATAAATTGTCCATCTAGTAACATAATTTTAGTTGATCCATGTAAGCAACAAATTGTATATACTGATTTACTATCTTTAAATTTTGAGCCAGAAAATAATTTAGTTGAAATTATTTCTGGAACATTTCCTTCAATTGGAATTCCTCTTCCGTTGTCGAGAACAGAATATGTTTTACTTTTTGTATCTATATCTACAGCAACAATGTCTGCAAAACCTGCAAGACATTCATCTAAAGAATTATCAAGTGCTTCCTCTACTAAATGAACTGGATTTGAAGTTTCTGAAACATACATCCCAGGATTCATTCGAATATGTTCAATCTCTGCTATGACTTTAATATCTTTATGATCATATGTTGGTTTGACCATTTTATCTCCTAAACTGGTTCTAAAGATACTTTTACAGTATATACCCCATCTCCACCCATCTTGTCAAGTAAGATTACTCCTTCTGGAAGTTTATTTAAACAATCAGTTTCTTGTATGACCCTACTCCAATTGTTTGATTCTACACAGTAGCAGGGATCAGAAACTATAACTATTCCAGAACTAACTTCTAAAATTCCCTCTCCACGGACTCTTCCATTCCAAGTTTCTGGGATAGACCAAGAACACTTATACTTTCCATTGGGAACTTTTCTTTTAAAACTTAGTCTATCTTCGAACTTATATCCGTATTTTTCATAATACTTTTCATCGCAAATCATAATAGTTCCTGAATCTACTACTGCGCCATTAAATTGAAAGTTCATTATTTCTCCTTCTTTGAATTTTTTCTCTTCCGTTGATTACTTCTTTGATCCAATCGATTCCTAAGATACCAGCCATTTTATCAACATCTTCGGCGATTAGATTTACCATTTGTCCACGCTCGCTACCAACTTCAAATTCAGTAACGACGAAGTTGTTTTTCTGACAAAAATCTCTTATTGATACAAACCACATTTGTTGTTCTTCTTGCCAAATACATTCCCCTCGAAGAAGTAAAGTTATTACATCTTTAAGAGGTGATGCATTAACCGCAAGTTCTTCATCGTCATCAACGCTTTCAATATCTAGGTTTTCCAAAATCCATTCTTTTTCCTGTGGTAGACAAACAACATAACAAGTACTACTACTGTTAGTTACATAATCCTGTTTTATTTTCACGTTTCCTCCTAATGTTCTGGAATCGTAAAAGTTGGACCAGTGTACGATTGTTCTTCATACGGAACCCACACTTTACATTTCATACAAAATCTTTCTTTCGGTGGTTTGTCGTCTTTTTCTACTTTTTCTCCACAAACGGGACATTTCGCAATCCAAAGTACTCTTCTTATAAGTTTCTCATACATATTAGATCACCTCGTTTTATTTTCCTTTCCTAATTTTTCTTTCCATTCTGCTTGCCACTTACCTATTCTGTTTTTTCCATAATTAAGAGCTTTGATAAAATCATCAAGGTGCTCAGGATCTGTGATTAGAAATACAGATTCTAAAGTGTACCAACCAGTGAATAGAATTTGAGCAGCAATTTTTACTCTCTTCCATAAAACTTTGATTTTTCCCCAGATCCTTTCTAAGATTGGATCATCATATTGATAATCGCCAAAGTATGCGTCGGTTTCTAACTTCTTAAAAAACCACACCTCTAGAAGTCCATTTTCTTTGTCAAAACTAATGTCGATTGTCATATCGTGGTCATCATCTCCACATTCGCAAACAGACTTAAACATTAAAGACGATTCCCATTCATCAATCAACATAACCTTCTTCATTGGTCTTTCTTCTTCCATTATTATCTCCTAGAAAAGAAAGGGTATGTAATAACAAAGGACCTACAGCAGTGAGTCGCAGTCCTTCGGGTCGTAGCCCCTTGGAGTCCCGGCGCCCCAAACCCACACTTCCCACCTCACGGCGTTACTACATACCCAAGTTAGAGGGCGAGATAGAACAAAGACCCTACAGCAGTGAGTCGCAGGTCTTTCGGTCGAAAACTGGGCGGGCTGTCCCAACTCACACTTCCGGTTGTCTTGCGACAACGTTCCATCCCGCCTTTTCACAACCGTACAATGAACCCAGACTTATTGAGACTCTCAACTTGACCTTTTGGAGTTACAACCCAAATGATTTTCTTGGGTAATAACTTCTTTGGAATTTCATTAATGTTGTCTGTATAACCATCTGTAAATCCTAGAACAACATCAACGCCAAGTTCTTTGAATCTCTTTAAACCGGGCCACATCTCAGTTCCCCCTCGTCCTTTTATGTTGAACTGAATGTCTCGAAGCTTCTTTACTTCATATTCCTTTTGAACTTTTGCATCAACTTCAATGATCGTCGTTTTACAATTTCGATCATTTTCAATGATATTTTTGACTCCAGAAAGTCCTTCAAGAATTTCTTCTTTGCTCATACTTCCTGATGTATCCAGTTGGACTCCTATATGAAATGTAAAGTCTCGAATCTTTCCTGGAAAGGGAGACAGTTCTGGGAGTCCTTCAGGATTAATCGCAAACAAATAAGTTCGTTTACGATTAATCCTTGTTGAGCAATTCTTGAACTTACTTAATCTCGTTGCTCTTACAAGTTTTCTGATAATCTGGTAGTATGGAGCTTTGGGTGGTAATAAAGCTTCATAAATCAACTGACTAATATGTGATGGAAGCAGTCCCCTATTTTTTACACTTCTTGACGCTTCCGCTACAGCCTGAACAATCGTTTGTTCTACCTTCCTTGCATAGGAGTGAAGATCCGAAATGTCTTTAATTCCTTTAACCCAATCTGCATGATTGTCGATAAGTTTCTTTAAAAGCTTTTTCTCATCGTCAGTTAGAGGTCTTAATTCACCTTCTCCGGATCCATATCCCATCAAGTGTTTAATTATGTTATACTGACTTTTCAACTTCTGATCATGCTTCCTCAAAAGTTCGTAGAAGTAATATTCCGTTGGAGAACCGGGTTGAAAGTTGAATGCGTCGAAGTGATATGGTTCGAATGACTCCTTGTCGACAGTAAGCGTCTTTGGTAGTGACATTTGATGATTGACAACCATATCTGCTGCAATATTCCAAACATAACTTTTGTAGCCTACTATCTCCATATTATTATTGTTTAAGTCATTCGCAATAATTCTAAGAAGTCGGCTCAAATGTTTATTTAGAAGATGCATTCCTTCGTGTTCCATAAGAAGCAATAGTGTCTTATTCTCCGTATTTTCAACTTTCTTCCCATTATACACCAACGCAACATTTCCTTCTTTGTCACTCTCAACGCCCATGACGAAAAAAGGTCCCAGGTCTCTTTCCCGTCTGTGAATTCTAGTAAATAGATATCCCCAGTAGGAACTTTTAAACATCATGGCAATGATCATGTCCCTAATCTTATCTGGAGCGTCTTCCACTTTTCACCTCACTTTTTATTTATCAGACTACTTGCTTCTTCAGACTTTTGGACCATCTTCTCGTAGAACTTCTTCTTGTACTCTACATATTTGTCCATCATAGCTAAGTGCAGTCTAGTTAAGTACAAAAATTCTGGACCCTGTCTTGGAAATGCATCAATAGTCGATAGAAAAATGGCTGCGGTGTCAATTGGAATATCCAGTAAAAAATCAGTGACATTTTTCATTTCTGGGTTTCCATAACTTGGTCTATTAACCGTTAGGAAAGTTACAAAAGAAGACATCAACTGACCCAACTTCACATTGTCTTTCTCATCCACGAGTTTCAAAACTTCCTTACGAACGTTCTTGTAGAGTTTAAATACATCTTGTGGATTGATATCTTTCCTTTCCTTTAAGAAGTCAATAAACATTCTTGTTTTGGAAATATTCAACATCCCAGAAGCTAGAGATTCGATATCATACAGGTTAGAAAAATTATTCCCTTTAATTCCATCTGTCATTTCATATCCCCACAGAATATCTGACACCTTCTCCCAAGACGCAGGATTAGCATAAACACTTCCTTGTTTCTGCGACTGAAAGTCATACAGATAATCATTGTGAGTTTCTATGAACTCAATTACAGCTTGATGAAATCCATTGGCTTTTGCGTACTTTAAAAATGCTGGAGCAGAAACCTCAACACAGATATGTAACATTCTTCGTAATCCTGCTGCGTCCTCCAGAAGGTCCATTGAATATTCTTGGTCATCTGGATTATCGATTGAAATTACAAACCACTTCTTTGGAAAATCACGCAAGTGGATCTTAAACTCATTTTGAATCTGCCACATTAACTGTTGCAGGTTATGATCGCCCCTTCCGAATTCGTCAATTATAAACAGGCCGCAAGACGTTTCTTCAATCGGAACAAAGTCTGAGTACAGCATCTTAAACTTCGTCCGACCATTGTCAGTTACGGGAAATGGGATGAGAAAATCATCTCTAGAAAGAACAGGAGATTTGATCATAATTATCTTCCACGGTTCTTTCATTTCTTCAGTAAGTTCTATAGCAATCTGATGACAAATCTGCGTTTTGCCCACGCCAGCAGGTCCAATTATATGGAATGTAATTCTCTGAACATCCTTTTTCTTTTCCCAACAAGTCAAGGTATTTCTAATATTCCTTTTGATAAGAAGTTTGACTTTGTCAATGGTTAAGGTTTGTATGTTCAGCCTTTCGTTGTATTTTAGTTCTTGACTTTTACTTTCTTCACTCATTCGCAATTCTCCTTTTCAATTAAATTTAGTAACTTATCTAAAGTAATTGTTGATTTACTATTTTTACTCCAGTTTCTGTATTGTTCAACTACTTCTAAGTTGTTGATGTTAGATATTATCTTTGGATCAACATTATTCTTAAATCCTTCATAAACAGAAAACTTATGATCTACGGAAAACCCATGTTTTCTTCCTCTTAGATCAAGATTTTTTAATCTGCATCCTTTCTTTTTTAGTTCTCGTTCTGTAAGTTTCTGAACTTTTAACAGATAGATTCTAAAACTTTTAAGTTCACTTTTTAGTTTTCTTTTAGAAGACTGATAATCATTTGATGAATACTTGCATTCTTCTGAACAAAAGTAAAATGATTTCATTCCTTTCGAAGTTGGTCCTTCTATAGCACAGTATCTAGCTCTTAATTGTTCCCTACTAGGAACAAACCACTTACTACAGTATTTGCATCTTACTTCTATTCTATTTTCTGCTTCTTTGACTTCTTCCTCCTCAAAAAGAAGAGGATGATTTTTCCTTAGGATTTCTATATCGGTTCTATGAACTTGATAATTTGTTTCCTTAAGTTTTTCACAACTGGATGGAGTTCTTGAACAACAAAGTCTCTTATTTGAAACGAGTTTAAACTGCGCCAACTGGCCACATCCATAACTACATAGTTCTCCTAATTGATTATCGTATGTAATAGATAAATTTTCTGGAAGATGCACTGACGAGTTCTTCTTTCTTATTGCGGGGCATCTTGCTGTAACTTCACTACAACAACAAAATCTTCTTACACCTTTCTCTGGACTGAATCTTGCTAACTGACCACATCCGTAACCGCACAGTTCCCCTAAGTAATTATCATACGGAATAGATAAATTTTTTGAGGGTTGACCTAGTGAGTTTTTCTTTCTGTTCGCTGAACAAGATTGATAAAATTCACTGCAGCACCAAAATTTTCTCTTTCCTTTTTCTGGTGAAAATTTTGCTTCTTCCCCACAGCCATACTCACATTTCATCTATCTAAATCTCCATATATATATTATTAGGAGGGGAATTATATTCCCCTCCTTTCAATCTACTAGAACTTTATGTCCTCAAAACTCCACTTCTGATCCGCAGGTGCTGGTGTTTCAGGTTTTGCTGATTCCTGTTTTACTTCTGATGGTTCTGGTGTCGCCGTAGGATCAAACTTCTGAGCGTCATCAGGAGGCGGTCCCGAAGATTGCTGAGAATAACCAGAAACCTGTCCGCCTTGTTTCCTTAAAGACCAATCAAATTTTTCTGAAAACTTTGGGAGAAGTTTCTTAGAAACTTTTAAGAGTTCCATAACGTTGGCTTTTGGAAGTTCAACTCCTTTACTAAGTTCGAATACGTCTTTTATCCCATACTGACTATCCCTCTTCCCAACTTTGATTTTGGTAACAAATCTTTTATGATTTACTACTTTCTTTTCGAATTCTTTACTACCAGGAGAATCTGGAAAGATTGGAGATAACTCGAGTCTGTATAGTTCTTCAAGATATTTTGATACATTTGCATACTTGACGCCCGCACCACGAATAAAAATAAACTGGGGTTTTCCAGTCTTTTCATTTTTCATGATACTTCCTTTGCCGTCGGTATATACCCCTGCTACAAGTATGTTTGAACGACAAGGATTACAAAAAGGATCAGATGATCGATCTGGCGAAGTTCTTCCACATTGTTTTCCTGATGTTCCTTTCCAAGGCCATGGCCCAGACTGGAATGAAAAACACTCAATGCTATCTTGATTGTTTACTCTTTTTGTTTTTGTCAGAACAGTCTTGATATTAGTAATTACAAAATTAATTTCATCAAAATTATAATCAACTCCTCGAATCTGTAACTTTCCAGCCTGTTCAAGAATATCTTTATGATTTTTTCTAGTCTGACCAGCTACGTAAACTGAATGGAAAAACTCATCTTCTGGATCTACTGGTGTTTTTGCTCCAAAACTAGTTTCTGCTAAATCTGAAAATTCAGTGATATCGTCTTGCATTTATAGTACTCCTTTATTTATTGGGAATCAAACAAAAATTTGAAAAATTTCGATCAACCGGAATTGTTACCAAAGAAAATTCATCATTAAACCAGAAACTAGCATATTGATCCAGTAACTCACTCGTCATGAATTTCTTAATGTTTTTATATTCAGGAACTTTAAATTCCGGATCCCGAACTGTTATGGGTTTAATCTTTCTAACCTTGAAATCGGTAGTTGGACCGGTTATTAATCTTGTATGAGGACAATATACGATAACCACACTATCTCCAACTTGTTTATAGATTTCATTCTTATAAAAATATGCACCACTATCAAGATCTAAAGCTACATTGTCAGCTTTTAGAACTCGATCAATGGATGTATGAAATCTACATAAGATTCCTTCTGCTTCTTTTTCTTTACAAGCTGGACAAGTTGAGTTATCTAATGTAATCTTTGGACCTCTAATTTCAAAGTCCTTATAGCTTGCTCTTGTGAAATAAGATCCGATTCGTCTTGCGTTCAATAAAAATTTACCGATTGTAACCGGATACACTTCTGCTTTCATTCCCTCGATCACTTTTTCAATAAGAATAGTATTCACATCTTCCTCCGCATAAAAATTTAAACAAAAAATCTTAACTCTCCAACCTATAAATAAAAAATAGCCACTACATAGTCTCCACCCCCCTTTCTTTTTTCAAAAAAATTTTTCTATATCTTCTACTATCAAATAGTTATATATATAGAAGAACTTCTTTTAATTTAAAAAACGACGAACCACAGGAATAACCCATGATTCAAGAAATTTAGAAATTTAGAAAATTTAAGAAACTGATGCGACAACTGGTTTTTTATAATTGTCAAAATCCACCAGCAAATTTGCGTTCGGAAAGCTATTAATTGAATTAGAAATCAACTGTTTAGCTTCCGACGGTAAAAATGAATCTGTTAGTTGAATTATCATTCCGTGTTTTAGCTGGAACATAACTCCATCGTGTGTTGGATCAGCAACTATCACATCTGATCTGTTGACTTTAAGAACGATGTTCTGTTTTCTAATTGTTACAACCGTGTCTTTCTTAAGCTCCTGTACCATTCGTCTCTTCTCCTTTCGATCTCAATTCAATTGAGATTTCGACTGCGTCCTTCTCTATTATTTTATTCAAGTACCTTTTTAAAGCATCCCAGTTATATGTTCTAAGAAATTCCAAAACCAACCTAGATTCGTGACCCAGCGTATTAGTGAACTGATCTATTTTTTCTTTATTTATTTCCAAGAATTGATCTAGATTTTTAACTTTTATAGGATCTTCTCCAAGTTTTGAAAACAAATCTGTTAAGAACTCAACATGATCATATTCTATAAATTCCAAGACTTTTAAGAGACCTGTACAATCTTCTTCGTTCTCCACTAAGAGATTAGTGAACTGAAATTCATAAACTTCGTCTATTCTTGACAGAATGTCCCTACAGAATGCTAAATGTTCATGTACAGGAAATCCTCTAGTTTCTGGAATTAAAAGCGTATACACGCTCTTAAAATCATCTGTGCCTATACTTTTAAGAATTTCCAAGCAAACGTATTCGAAGTTTGTTTCTTCTATCGAAAGTTGTTCATCGTCTTCTTCAACTTCAATCAGAGGAAGAGAAGAACCAATCAGTACTTTTTGTGGGTCTTTCATATTAATTTTCCCCTACAAATTTCTTTATCTTATTTTCTACTTGTTCTAAATTTTTCAGTTCATTCTCCCAAATAACTAAAGTACTATATCCAAACTCTGAAAATATTTCCTTTCGTTCTTCTGAATCTTCTCCTTTATGCCACCACGTTCCAAAATGTTCTATAAGTAGTTTCTTTCCATTTACGCAAGTAAAGTCTGGATTCTTTCCATTAATCCAAAAAGAATAATCTCCGGTATATTTCCATTCTCCAGAATATAACTTTTTAAGAATATTCAGAATTAAAGTTTCTGGTTTATTTGGCTTTATGTTTTGAGATTTAGCGCATTTTTTCCAATATTCTTCTGTATGATAAACGCTGTTTGGATCTTTCCACAATTCTATCATTGTCTTCCTAATCTTTTTTATCACTTTTGGTCTTTTTGCCGGATTCAAATCTCCAAGTTTTGATTTACTTATATTTTCTATCCACTCTTTAGTTAGTTTTCTCCCTAGAGCTTTTTCTCTTTTTCTTCTTTTAGTTTCTTGAGATTGTTTCGTTCCTTTTAATTTTTTTCTTATTTTCTTTTTTTGACTATTAGACATTGGTCCTTTTTTTCTTCCTTTAAGTTTCTTACTAATTTTTCTTTTAGTATTTTCTGTTGGTGACCCAAGTTTTTGTCCTCTTCTAGAATCTCCACTTTTCTTAGCAACTTCTGGTCTATCCATTGGATTTTTAACTCTTGTATGATGTCCTTTCAAGTAATTGTTTCCTTCTTTTGTGACTTCTTGTTTACAAGTTCCACATTTACATAAGTTCATATAAATATACTCCTATTGTCCTTCAAGCATAAGACTAACGAAATAACTAGATAATAAATCTCTAGTTGGAAAAATCTTCGCCGCTTTATGAGTTGTGTGTCCTATCCTACTTATTTCTGATATCATTTCATCTTTAGTTATTTGGTCATCACTCAGTGGGCCAAAAAGTTCATCTAGAGTTTTTAAACAGTTGTACGAAATAAGAGAATATGTATCTCCTTCTCCAATGCGCTGCCCTCCCTCCCTTTTCTTACCAGCAGTTGGTTGCATTGTCTTAGCTACAGTTTGTCCAGTTGATCTAGACACTAGCTTCATTTCTCCAAGATGTTCTAACTTCTGTATATACAAATATCCAACTGGTACATTATATATAGTTTTTGTTCCCAATTCTGGAATATGTAACTGATATCCAGGTTGTAGATTCAAAATTTTCATGGCTGACTTAATTTGGTTAATCTTTGGTGATTTAAATGCCGGCACTACAATTGGGAAAAACTTCATTTCTTTAATTTGATTGTAGAATAACTTAAAGTTAGAATCGTTCAAATCTCCCAAGCTCTTAATATAAGACTTCGAATATTCTTGGTTCTTACTAGCATCTAACGTTGTATACACTTCGCTAATGATCTTTATAATAGCAGATTTATTGTTAGCAGAAATTACTCGTAACGCAAGAGCTTTAGAAATTAATCCACAGTATAACTCAAAGATTTGTCCCATGTTCATTCTAGACAGAATACTAATCGGGTTTAAGATTATATCCAGTCGCTCGCCCCACGGAGTTAGTGGCATCAAGTCATCCTTTTCAATTAAAGAAATGATTCCTTTGTTTCCGTGTCTATTGCAAAGTTTATCTCCCAAAGAAATTTTTAGCTCTTGTTCGATCTTAAATTTTACAAGAGCTCCCTCGAATTTCTTTCCGTGTTTTGAAAACAGTTCCCCAGCGTTTCCATACTTCTTATTTGTTCTCTGGATCAAGTCCTTTAGGAGAGGCAATTTGTCCGGATTTATATTACAGAAGACTTCAATATCAACTACTACTCCTCCCGGACTTTTTTTCCCATCTCTATATGATTCATCATCCTCTTCATCATATCCCAGAAGTTCAGCTAGTTCTCCCACATTCTTTTTTATTAATTGCTGTCCTTTTGTAGTTCTTGCTCCGATCGATACAATATCAAGAACTTTATCTTTTTCGAAAACTTCTTGTTCTACAACTATACCATGAAGAGATGTCAACTTGTCATTTTCAATAAGTTTTTCATTGATAATTATTCCATCTTCAAAGTTATATCCTTTATATGGCATAAACGCTACGCAAAGAGTTCTACCAGTAGCGATACTTCCAGAAGAGATACAACTTCCTTCAGCTATGATAGTTCCAACTCGAACAACTTGTCCCTCTTTAACTTTTGGAATAAATACGCTAAGAGTATCTTTACCACTTCCTGAATGTAAGTGTCTCGGTGTTATATCTACAGCAATTCTGTGGCCGCTCCTATCTACAATAGAAACATAATCTCTGGAAACTACAAGAACTTTTCCATCTACCGGAGATTTTTTTATAAAGTTATCTGATAAAACACTAGTTAACAGTGTCTCATATCCAGTTTGAACCATTGGAGGATCTGGAGTTTTTAGAGGTAGTGATTGTCTTGATTGATTGCATGCCATCATCATTCTTGCTCCGTCATTGTGATTAACAAATGGAGTAAGAGATGCAGACGTAGACAAAATTCCTGCCCCCTCTTCGTCTGTCAGAGGTTTAACAGAGAACAAACCTCTACCCGAAGTTATTATTGAGTTGATAGTAAGTTGTTGAACTACACCAACATTCGCACCTTCCGGTGTATCTACCGGATCAATATTTCCAAAGAAAGTTGGATGTATATTTCTGTCTTTTATTTTTATTGCTTCTTTGCTAGGAATACCCCCGATTCCTTTTCCAACTGGAGAAACTCTTGTTATAGTTGCCATTTCTTCAACTGGATTTGCGTATTCCATATCAGTAACAATTTCAGATCTTAAGAAGTCACTCAAAACAGTAGTTGCATTTACTTTGAAGTTGGATTTCTTGTTCCCAGATAAGACTTGTTCCTGATATTCGTTATATGCTGCTAAAAGTCTTTTCTGTATCAAGTGTACTAAAATCTCGGAACCCCTAATTCTAGCATTTGTTAAATCGTTTCTTTCTGTTGTATATCCCTCTACTACTTTTTCTGCCATGTACTGAATAATAGTTTTTAACTCAAATGGCAAATGTTGATTAATCAAAACTTGTTTAGCAACTGGGTCAACAACGTTTGCAATATTTAAGTTTAACCTATATAATGTACTTGCTCGCCCAGTCATTTGTTGCAGAAGAGATGCGAAGTATTCTTTAGATAGAAATTCTTTTTCAATTTCGTAACTAGAGAGTTTAGCTTTTATAAGTGAAATGCATAGTTGTTGTTTTAGGTCAGTATTTACTTTCTCAAACTGTAGATACTTCTTTTTCCCAATCTTACATGAAAATTCAGTCTTTGGATCTTTTTCAAGAATTCTATAAGATAACTCATATTGATCTAGAGTTTCTTGAAAACCAAACGCGTATGATAGGAATGCTAAAAGAGGAATTTTATTACTAATAGTATATATCTCTAAGTAGTTAGTTTTCCTAGTTCTTTTACTATATACGTGAAACTGAGAGAATGAGCTTTCGAATCTAGAGTCATATCTTTCTGGAAAACTAATTGGACACTGTACTAACTGATTGATTAAACATTTCTTTCTTCCATGTAATCTAAAGGTTCCAGAGCGTGGGTCAATTCTGGGGACTTCGATATTTACAGTGTGACTTCTTTTATAAGCATCCTTTAATTTGACTTTGACCAAACTTAAGTCAGATGGATCAATTTCACCTGGTCTTGGTATCTTCGGGGTGATAGTAACTTGTTGCACATACAGGGGTGTAAGTTTATTTTCTAGAACTTTAAAGGAGTTATTTACGTCTTTCTCTAAGTTAATTTCAAAGTCAATTTGTCTCTTCTGAAATAGATGTGTAGGATTTTTGTTATCGACAGCTTTTGGAATGTCAGCAATTTTTGTAGCTACTATTCCAGACGTATTAACTGGATTTTGCCGAACCAAAATTTGGTCAGAAAGATGTTTATCCAAAGCTTTCATTGTTTTGGTAACATCTTCTTCCTTCTTTTGTGAAAGTGCGTTTGAAATTGTTTTAGCTCTAGCAATATTCCCAGTAGCTTTATATAAAATTGATGTTGCTGTGATTCTATGTAGATCTTTTAGTTCTATTTTTTCATCTTCTAGCTTCTTAAAGTCTTCCTTGCTTCGCATAACATAATCTTTAATAGCTTCCTTGACTTTCAGAGAATTTTCTGGTTTAATAAATGGAGCAATTTTTTCAGATGTTTTGATTGATACTTTTTCTGCTTCTTCTTCTGTAACATCTGGCTCTGCAGAAATCTCAGTTGCTCCCTCTTCGCCTTCTGTCTCTTGATATTTTAACGTAACCAGGAAGTTATAGAATTTATTAAAATCAAATTGTCTGTCCTTCATTAAAAGTCGATATCTTGTCCCTTTTGGTCCTAATAAACAAATAAGAAAGCTATCGAAGAAGATTTCTCCCTCTTTTACCATCTGTAAGATTGGGTATATCTTTCTGTCAACTCTAATGGGGAATGGTTTTTCTAAATCTATACAGTATAGAAGAACTTTCCTATAACTTGGATAAGATGCAAATGCTTTAACCAAAGTAGACTTAACTATCATTCCGGCTCTCATTCTATAGTTAGCCGGGTGCCACAACTTATCTATTTCGGTTAAAAATATAGACGTATCATAGAATATATTTTTTCCGCTTGGCTCTGTACCGACTTCATATGATAAAAGATTGATTTTTCGATATTTCTTCTTAAGACCAATATATAATCTACTTCTTGGAAATGTAGTAACAGGAATAACCACGTTCATCACATCGAATCTTCTAATATTTAGTTTATAGTAATCTTCTAAAAACGTTGAGTTTTCGCCAAAGTAAGCTAGTAAGAAAGGATTGGTCGGAGTTCCTGTTGTAAATCTTAGGGAGTCTGTAGTTTGTGTATACATTTTGAACTGGTCGAATCTTATCATCTTTTACTTTTCCTTCTTCTCAACTAACTCTCCAGTCATAATTCTTTCAATTACAGATGGTGGAGTTTTTACATCACTTGTTAAACCACTATTTATCGCAGCTCCGATATTTTCAAAAGCCAACCCCTGTAGGAATCCGCTAGAAAAGATGTCTTTCTTAATATTTCCTAGAGCTGGTGAATACCTACCTTTTGCTAACGCTAATCTAGCAGGATACATAGGATTCTCTTTGTGTCTTAAACATTGGGAAATAAGAATTTCCAAATGTACTAAATCCATATCCGCGATAGGAGGGCTATAAATTTTTATTAGTTTCATTAATAGATGATCAACATCTTTAAAAATCTCTCTTCCCGAGATTAATCTTTCCACGTATAGAATCTGTTCTCGGACTTCTCCAGTATCAAGAGGAATAACAAAAATTGTGTCATCTTTCTTATATTCAAGAATAATTTTTTCTGAACTTTTAGTCATAGAATTTGCTACAAACTCAACTGGATAATCAAGAATGACTTCAAATGAAACGTCATCTTCAAAAGAAAATGTAGCGATCAAACTTCTAACTTTTAGTTTTGATTCTTCCAAAGAAAGATTCTCACCTTCTTCATAATAAGATAAATCAAATGATACTTTACATCCTTTTAAAGCTACTAAATCGCTTTCTTCTTGTTTTACAGAAGTTGACAAAATCTTACTGTCAAGAGTTGGGTTATTATCGAGAATCTCATCTAATACTTTCCGTTTTGTAACTTTAACTGCACCGCCTGTATGGAAAGCTCGCATTATTAATTGCGTGCCTCTTTCTCCGATAACTTGTCCTGCCAAAACTCCAACGAAAGGGGTTTTATGTTTCAAAGTCAGATATCCATAACAGGTATGACAAATTTTTGGAGAAGTACAATAAATCGGACTTCTGAGTTTTATTGTTTCGCCTACACTATGTGCGTTTCTATCAAATTCCTTTACCCCACGATCATATATAAATCTATGATCTAATCTAGAAATTATATTATTATCGAGTTTTAAGTTTATGTATTTAGTAGTTCCACAATCCTTTAGGTTTGGGTGTACCTCAACTGAGTTTAAAAGGAAAACCAACTTTCTAGACATATATCCGGTATCAGATGTGTTGATAACTCGATTGATAATTCCCATTCTAGCCCCGTATCCCATTTGGAAATACTGGGTTGGGCTCATTCCGTCAACAAAAGAACTTATGATTGGTTTTAAAACATTCCCTTCTGGGTCAGCAATAATTCCCTTAGCTGCAAGAATCTGCATTGGCTGATCCCAACCCCTACTAGAACCAGATTCAATAATATCAAAAATAGGAGTGTCTTTAAACTCCTTCATTATAATACTTCTCATTTTGTCCAGAATTTCTTGAGCTTGTTCTGATGTAGCAGAGTTTAATTTTTTCTTCAAGTCATAAATTTCTTTTGGAATTTCTAACTGGTCAAGAGAGACAGATGGACCAAACATAGTAGCGTATTTAAATCCGTATTGCGACAGTTTATATGCCGCATCTTCTGCTACTTTGTCTCCATATTTCAAAAGAAGTTCCCGTAGAATTTTTTGAACTTTGCTTTTAGTTAATTGCTCATCTATAAACCTAAAGTCGTCTGGAAAACAACCGTTTGCAATTGCTTTTCCTAATGTTGTGTTTCTCCCTTTGAACATTACTGGTTCATAGGGGTCTAATGCTAGTTTGTCTAAGTCAGCTTTTGACACACTTATTGGTGACTTAGTTGGAAGGTTTTTGTCCTTAGTAAGTAAAAAAAGACCAACAAACATTTCAGCGCTAAGTTCATAACTCATAGAACTAGAAGAAGAGCCGCTAAAAGATCTAGTCATTTTTTCTTTGATCTCTTTTTGAGCTTCATCTGACAAAAGATGATACACGGCCATTTGGTCTCCATCAAAATCGGCGTTAAATCCTTTTACTTGGAGAGGACAAATTTGCAATGTATTTCCCCGAATTAAAACTGGGGTAAACCCTCGCATTGATAAAGCATGTAGATCCGGATCTCTCTTGGCTATTACCATCCTGCCTTTCATCGCAGCTTCAGTAGCTTCAAAAACTAACTCATATAGATCATCAGGAACTTTGTCATTATTTTTTATAGCACGAAGAACCTTCTTGACAGTATCCACAGATACTTCTGCTTTAAGATAAGTTTTAATTCTCGATACTAATCTTTCCAGATTTTCTTTTTGAACATACATTAATTGATAAATAATAAAGGGCTCAAATAAACTAACTGCTAGCCCTAATGGTAACCCAATTTCGTTAATCTTTATATTTGGACCAACGGTGATAACAGATCGACCTGAATAGTCAACTCTTTTTCCCAATAAACTTCCCCGAATTATTCCTGATTTTTTCCCAATCTTAGCTCGAATAAAGTCGTCGTGTTCCATTAACGAACGTTGTA
>Ga0315281_10002787_pt1 | contig 25887 bp, 23 predicted proteins | sample YL17G07_0_MG_FD_204540 | JGI IMG/M metagenome (GOLD analysis project Ga0315281, IMG submission 204540) | Sediment microbial communities from Yellowstone Lake, YNP, Wyoming, USA - YL17G07_0 | ecosystem: Environmental > Aquatic > Freshwater > Lake > Sediment | place: USA: Wyoming | collected... | reverse complement strand
AACCTGGTGGCCGGCAACAAACAGGCTGCACGAACACTGTGGCAAGAACACGCCCGGCGGATCCTCGGCAACAGGCCTGTCCCCGCAAGCCTGCGTCTGCTCGAAGCCAGCAGCCGCGAACCAGGGGAACGCTGAGGCCGACACAACACACTCCAACGTCACCGCCGGTTTCCGCTAGAATAGCGCCACGCCCCGGTAGCTCAGTGGATAGAGCAGTCGCCTCCTAAGCGACAGGTCGCACGTTCGATTCGTGTTCGGGGCACCATATTAATCATGTAGTTACGTACATATCGATTAATTGCCATTGCGACGATACAGCCTTTATGCGTAAATTATGCGTAACTGAATCTGCCAAGAGGCCCCGAAATGGCATCGATCTACAGAAACAAAAATTTCTGGCGCGCCGAGGTTTGCCGGCGCGGGATCCGCAAGTCGCACACCTTCGATAAGAAATCCGATGCCGAAACTTGGTCGGCGAAGGTCGAGTCTGAGATTGGCCGCGGCGTTTTTGTCGATCACTCCGAAGCCGAGCGCACAACCCTAACTGAGGCCTTGGACCGCTACGAGCGCGAGGTCCTGCCGCACAAGAAGTCGCAGCGCCCTGTCAAATATCAAATCAAGCGTCTCAAGAAAGATCTGGGACGCCTCAAGCTTGTAGCGGTAACCTCGTCCGTGCTCGCCAAGTACCGTGATGAACGGCTGGGCAAAGTGAACGCCCAGACCGCGCGCCACGATCTCTCGCTCTTATCTCGGGTTTTCAACGTCGCGACCAAGGAATGGGGCATTCCCCTGCCCTATGGCAATCCTGTCGCCCAGCTGCGCATGCCCAAGCTGCCGCCTGCGCGCGATCGCCGGCTGAACGGCGAGGAGGCAAACCGACTACTTGCGGCCGCGCGTGAGTACGAAAAGTCTCGCAGTAATACCGGCCCGCTCCACGCCATCACCCTCTTTGCCCTGGAAACCGCGATGCGCCGTGGCGAGATCGTGGCCATGCGTTGGGAGCACGCGAACCTCAAGACCGGGGTGCTCCAGATCCCAGACTCCAAGTCTGGCGAACCGCGCAAGGTGCCGCTATCGTCCGTGGCCGTGGAGATCTTACGGATACAGCCAAGACGGCTCGACGGCCAGATATGGGGCATCACCGCGGATGCGATCAGCAAAGCCTTCGATCGAATCTGTACTCGTGCTCGACGCGCCTATGAAAAAGCGTGCTCACAGACGAACGAAAAACCCGACTCGGAATTTCTCCAAGGTATCCGCTTCCATGACCTCCGCCATGAGGCCACCTCCCGCTTCTTTGAGCGTGGCTTCAACGTCATGGAGGTGGCCGCGATCACTGGCCACAAGACCCTTCAGATGCTGAAGCGCTACACGCATCTCCGGGCCGAAGACCTAGCCAAGAAACTTGGTTGAGATGTAGCCCATCGCCCATGCTACGGTCAGGTGGTCTTGCGCAGCTCCTCGCGGATACCGCGCCACAAGGTGTCTTCGAGCGGCGCCTCGTGGCGAAGACTATGCGGCCGCAAGCACCCGTAGGGGCTTCGGCCTGACCTTGCTGTCGGCAACCTCTGTAACCCCAGCGCACCGGGCCACGTCCTCTGGGGCGAACTTGCAGTTTATACCTGTTAAGGTATAATTGAATGGTGCCGAATCCTCAAGAAAAACCCCTCTCCTGGGTGGGGAGCAGTAAAAGAGACCTGATGGCACTGCCGATGTCCATTCGGAAGTTTTTCGGCCATGCGTTGGACTTCGCACAGCGCGGCGACAAGCATGATGCGGCCAAGGTGCTTAAGGGTTTTGGCAGCGCAGGAATCCTGGAGATTGTCGAGGATGGCCGCGGTGGCACATACCGGGCCGTTTACACGATCAAATTTAAGGAAGCGGTATTTGTATTGCATGTATTTCAGAAAAAGAGCAGGCACGGCATTGCAACGCCCAAACCGGACCTGGACATCATCCGCGAACGCCTTAAGGTCGCGGAACAACTTGTGAAGGAGATGCGTGATGAAAAAGCGAAAGATTAAGGGTGTTGAAGTTGAGATGAGCTCCGGCAATGTCTTTGCCGACCTGGGCCTACCTGACGCCGATAAGCTGAAAATCAAATCCGGCCTCGTTATTGAAATCACCAAGGCCGTGCGCCGACTGGGTTTGTCGCAAGCGGAAGCGGGGCGCCGTATGGGCTTGCCTCAACCCAAAGTTTCCGGCCTGTTCCGTGGCGAGTTTGCGAATGTCTCTGAGCGAAAATTGATGGAATGTTTGAACCGACTGGGTTACGACGTTGAGATCAGGGTTAAACCGGCCGTACGGCGCACGGGGCACTTGAGGCCGGCTGCCGCCTGAATGTCGACCGCCCGTGAAGCACTGGTTAAGGCTGCTTGAGGCCTACCAGACAAGTTGCCGGACTAACAACACGCCCGACCGCCGTGCCACATCGGTCAAGAGGTGCGCCATGACCACCAAGCAAAAGCGTCTTGATCCGATTCACCCCGGCGAGATTCTGCTCGAAGACTTCATGAAGCCGATGGGCGTCAGCATCAACAGCCTCGCCCGCAATGTCATCGTGCCCCCGGGCCGCATCAGCGCCATTGTCAACAGCAAGCGCGCGATCACCGCCGACACCGCCCTGCGCCTCGGCAAGTACTTCGGCGTCTCCCCACAGACCTGGATGGGCCTGCAGGCTGAGTACGACCTGCGCATCGCACAGCGCACAATCGGACCTGAGGTTGACAGGCGCGTGGAACGGCACGCGGCATAACGGTGGTGTGGCCGATAAAAGCGGCTATAGCGAACACCAACGATTTCTTACATAAGAACCAGGGGAGCGCAGTGGCTAAAGGCAAGAAATCCACCGAAAAACCCAACAAGGCCAGCGACACCGGCGCCAACCTCGGCTTCGAAGCCAAGCTCTGGGCCGCCGCCGATGCGCTGCGCAACAACATGGATGCAGCCGAGTACAAGCACGTCGTCCTGGGTTTGATTTTTCTCAAGTACATCTCCGACGCCTTCGAGGCCAAACACGCCGAGCTCGAAGCACAAAAGAAACAAGGCGCCGACCCCGAGGATCCAGATGAGTACCGCGCCGCCAGCATCTTCTGGGTTCCGAAAGAGGCGCGCTGGCAGCACCTGAAGGCCAGCGCCCCGCAGCCCACCATCGGCACGATCGTGGACGACGCGATGACCGCCATCGAGCGCGACAACGCCTCGCTCAAGGGTGTGCTGCCGAAAGACTTCGGACGCGCCGGCCTCGACAAGCAGCGCCTCGGCCAGATCATCAACCTTGTGAGCGACATCAAATTTTCTTCCCCTCTCCCTCAGGGAGAGGGCCAGGGTGAGGGTGGGGTTGACCGCGCCAAAGACACCCTAGGCCGCGTCTACGAATACTTCCTCGCGCGCTTCGCCAGCGCCGAGGGCAAGAGCGGCGGCCAGTTCTACACGCCCTCGCGCGTGGTGCGCGTGCTGGTCGAGATGCTCGCGCCCTACAAGGGCCGCGTCTACGATCCTTGCTGCGGCTCGGGCGGCATGTTCGTCAGCAGCGAGAAGTTCATCGAGGCCCACAGCGGCAAGCTCGGCGACATCTCCATCTACGGCCAGGAGTCCAACTACACCACCTGGCGCCTGGCCAAGATGAACCTCGCCATCCGCGGCATCGACGCGCAGATCGCCCACGGCGACACCTTCCACAAACACGGCCACCCCGACCTCAAGGCCGACTACGTGCTCGCCAACCCGCCTTTCAACGACAGCGACTGGCGCGGCGAGCTACTCAAGAACGACAAGCGCTGGGTCTATGGCATGCCGCCCGCGGGCAACGCCAACTACGCTTGGGTGCAACACTTCATCTATCACCTCGCGCCCACCGGGCTCGCCGGCTTCGTGCTCGCCAACGGCTCGATGTCGTCCAACCAGTCGGGCGAGGGCGAAATCCGCAAGGCCATCATCGAGGCCGACCTGGTGGACTGCATGGTCGCGCTGCCGGGCCAGCTCTTCTACTCCACGCAGATCCCGGTCTGCCTTTGGTTCCTCGCGCGCAACAAGAAGAACGGAAGGTTCCGCGACCGGCGCGGCGAAACGCTCTTCATCGACGCACGCAAGCTAGGCTCGATGGTCGATCGTACGCACCGCGAACTGACCGACGACGACCTCGCCAAGATCGCTGGCACCTACCACGATTGGCGCGGTGACAAGGATGCGGGCAAGTACGAAGACGTTGCCGGTTTCTGCAAAGCCGCGAAGCTCGAAGATATCCGCAAGCACGGCCACGTGCTCACGCCCGGCCGCTACGTCGGCGCGGAGGCCGTTGAAGACGATGGTGAACCATTCGAGAAGAAGGTGAAGCGCCTCACCGCGACGCTGCGCGTGCAGCAGGCCGAGGCCGCGAAGCTGGATGACGCCATCATCGCCAACCTTAAGGAGCTTGAGAAAACCCCGCTGGAATATAGCACTTTCGCGCATTCCAGCGGCTCCAGAATCAGAGCAAGACGGCAAACAGTTGATTCTCTTCTGAAAACGTTGGGACAGGCCTGGTACCTGGGTATTGCTTCGTCTGGATGTTGGTTCTTAGGGAAGCTCTGAACAAGTTGTCATCTCGAGCACAGCGAGAAATCTGCCGGCGTGCAAGTCTGGCGTCATCCTCGCGTTATCAGATTTCTCCCTTCGGTCGACATGACAACTTGTTCAGAGCTTTCTTAGCTGATTAAACACCGGTTTATCGGTTGCACCGGATCAGATCCGTCGCGCGGAATTCCACATCCAAACCGGCCCCGACCCCCACATCACCACGAATCGGTCCGGGGCTTCCACCTCCGCCACCCGACCCATGCCAAGGCAAAAGTTCTCCAAATTCAAAGGTGGTATCCTTGCGCCGCTGGGCGGGAGTGCGCGCATTGGGAATAAACGCCGATTCCCCCGCTTTCAGCAGATACTCACCGGCTTCATTGGTGGCGACAATGGCACCTTCAAATACGCTGAGATAGAGCCCGTTTTCTAATCCGGCCCGGCAATCGTTCTGACAGAGGTGTAATGCATAGTCAGTGCCACGGATACCAATGGTCGCCACCGGGGTGGATACTCGATACTCCGATTGCGTTGTCTTGCCGATCAACCCGGATAGCGTGCGCAATCCACCTTTCAGAAGACTGAAAAACCCGAGCTCCCCCGGCGTATAAACGTAGTCGTCTATCCGATATTGGCTGTCGCCCGGAAGGCTGACGAGGGCACCGTCCGTGTAGCGTATCTGGATCCTGCTGTTGCTTTGGGTGCTGATCAGATCACCGCTGTACACAAGGCTCCCGTTGCTCAGTGAACGGCTCGAATCGCCGGCCTGCGCGGCAGAAACAGTTCCGACTACTGCCAATACCTTGCCAGCCTCAACAGCGGCCGTGGCCGGGAGCGAGGCAAGCAAGAACAAAGCCGTGAGAATTCCGAACCAGAATCGAATAGTATTTTTCATAATGGCCACCCCGCTCATCGCCACTCGTAACGGGTCGTGAAGTACGCCCGGGTACGTTCGAACTCATAGAGCAAGATGCTCGATTGATTTTTCGTATAATCGGCTTCGATGCCTAGGTACAGGCGCGGTTGCAGTCGATAGCGCCAACCGAGACCAACGCGAAGATAAGAATCTTCTCGTGAAACGGCGTAGATGGGATCAAGCCCCTGGTATTCACTGGTCTGCCAACGGAATTGAAAATACGGGAAATGACGCACCGCAACATTCATATCGCCGCGCAACTGTGCGCCAAGAACATCTCGCCCGAAATAGTCAAACAGACTGTCCTTGGCACGTTCGTCGCCGTGATAGGCCGACAATTGCAACTGGGGACGACCAGTCAAATTAAACACCTGCCGCCAACCGAGTGAAACTGTTAGGCCATCGATGTCACGCGTCCCGAATTGATCATAGCGATAATCGGCATAGGTGGCCGCCAGTTCCAGGCGGCCGTCAGCACCGAGCGCGTACTGCCAGGCCAGCCCCGGCGAGACCACCGCGAGATACCCGGCATAGTCCAGCCACAAACGTTGATAGCTTCCATACAGAACTGCCCGGTGGTTACCTGATCGATAGGCTCCTCCCACCTGCACATTGACAAAAGTGGTATCAAACGCGCGTTCATGGAAATTATAATTTTCGTAACCCGAGACACCGGCAAACCACATGCCATTGGCACCAGCATCGCGCTCAACGCGGGTTTCGAAATCGAGACGCAGAAATTCATCTGCTTGTGCCAGGGCAGACGGGCCCAGCGTCAGGATTGTCGCGGGTGGGGTTGGTAATTGTTCAAGATCCGTTGTGGCATTGACGTTATTGTCATAACCAAGCGAAAGTTCCAGTGCTCCGGTCCAACGGGCTGCACTACGCAGTTTCTCGGATGGAAGCGCGGCAAGTTGTGTTCGCGCCGCCTCGGACACGGCCGTATCAGAATTCCGCGCCAGAATGGTGTTGAGCAATGCCCGGGCCAGATCGAGCTGACCGGCCTTTGCATAGGCGCGTGCCAAAACCAGCTGCGCCGCTTCATTTCCGGGTTCAGCCATGAGTACACGTTCGAGCGCATAAACCGCCCGGTTGCCCCGGCCACTTTCGAGCGCAGCGAGACCATAGAGATAGTCGAAGGCCGGATCGCCGGCCGATTCGGCGCTGGCTTTGTCGGCCAGCTCGTAGGCGCGTTCGTACTGCTGGTCGTGAAGCAGTTGTTGAAGGCGGACAAGGTCGGTACCGGCGGCCAGCAGCGCGGGCGGCAAGGATCCGAGCAAGAGCGAACCCAACACAATTCGGACAGTTCGGAGGAAGCGCATTTACCGCGCCCTCCGGCGACCGAACGCGAGCAACATCAAGGCCACGAGCGTGCCCAGTCCGATCGACCCGCCACCCCCCACAGAACTCGCACCGCCGATCGTTACTGAACAACCCGCAAGCCGCGCGCCGAAGGTATTGGCGGCGAGTCTTTGCAGGCTGTTGCTGCAGACGGTGTTCACCGCGCTCACCGTCAACACGCTGCTGTTGTTGCCGGCATTGCTATCCGGTTCAGTGGCGGAAACATTGGCCGTCAACGTAACCGAACCGACCGCGGTCGGGGTCACCGCAATCGTGACCGTGGCACTGGCGCCGTTGGCCAAACCGCCGAGGGTACAGGTCGAGGTGGTCGTGCCGGTGCAACTGCCTTGCGAGGGCGAGATCGAGCCGAAGGTGAAGCTGCCACCCGTCAGGCTGCTGGTCAGCGTTGCACCGGTGGCGCTCGATGGGCCGTTGTTGGTGACCGTCAACGCGTAGGTGGCTGTATTATTGATACCGACCGAACCGGGGGCGCTGCCAGACAACCTCACATCGGCACTGGCGGCGTTCACCGTGGTACTGCTGGTTGCGCTGTCGTTGCCGGAGTTCGTATCGGTGCTCGTGCTTGTGACCGTGGCGGTGTTGCTGAGTGTGCCGGTGGCCGTGGGTGTACCGACGATGGTGATGGTGGCGCTGGCGCTGTTGGCCAGACCACCGAGGCTGCAACTGACGGTGCCGGTACCGCTACAACTGCCTTGCGAGGGAGTCGATGACACAAACGACAGACTGGCGGGCAGTGTATCACTCACGGAAACGCCGGTGGCGGCGGCCGGGCCATTGTTGGTAACGGTAATGGTGTAGATCAGGTTGGCGTTGACGTTACCCGGGTCGGGTAAATCAGTAATCGCGAGTGCTACGTCGGCGTTGGTGGAGACTGCCTGAAGGTCAGCCGTGATTCGGGAAACAGTGGTATCCGTGCCACCGCCAAGCGTGCCCTGAGCACCGCCAGTAACGAAAGGGAAATTGGCGGACGACGTACGCGTCGTGACAAAAACATCACCGCTTACCGGATGGATCGCCAGACCGGCGCCACCAAATTCGTTGCCGCTGCCGCCGAGGAAAGTGGCCTGATTTATCGTGGTGAGTGCACTATTGACGCGAAAGATGGAAGCATCGTAGGTGCCACCGCCACTGGTTGGCTGTGCGCCACCGGTAGTCCATGGAAGAATCCCGCTAAGCGCCGTTGCACCGGCTACATAAATTTCACTGTTGAACAGACTGTAGGCAATAGAACCTATCGACGTGCCCAGAATGTACGTCGACTGTGGCGCTGGCGTCGCCGTTAACGAGGCATCGAGACGGGTAATGAACCCTGCGTTTCCAGTATTCGTACTCAGCGCCCCACCCGACGTAAACGGGAAATCAGTAGACGAGGTTGATCCGGCGACATAAATGTCACCCGTACCTGGATGGATGATCAGGTTCCGACCAGCACCGTCACCAGCAGTATAGAGGCCACTACTCTCCAGACCCGTGCCGCCAAGGTAGGTAGCTTGTGTGATCGCCGTGAGAGTGGGGCTGAAACGCGCAACGAAAAAATCCGTGCCACCCGAAAGGGTTGTCTGCGCGCCGCCTGCTACACCCGGCAGGCTTCCAGATACGGTTGAAGAATCTGTGCTGCCGGCTATGTAGATATCACCATTCGTATGGATGGCGAGAGAGTTTGACAACCACTCGCTTCCAGTACCGCCATAGTATGTCGCTTGATTGACGACCGTGAGCGCAGGATTGAGTCGCGCGATGAAACCATCGCGGCTGCCAAAGCCGCCAATATTCTGGCCGTTGGCTTGCTGGGCGGCGCCCGCGGTGTCTGGAAAGTTGACTGAGTCCGTAGTGCCCGCCACATATATTTCGTTTCTACCCGCATCAAATGCGATCGACACGCCCAGATCGAGTCCAGTACCACCGAGATAGGTGGACTGCCTCAGCGTAGTGAGGTCGCCACTGAGGCGTGCGACAAAGGCGTCACTGAGTCCACCAGCATAAGTTGGGTAGGCGGCGCCCGCCGTAGCCGGGAAATCGTTTGAAACAGTGCCGCCGGTCACGAAGACATCCCCAGTGCCCGGATGGATCAGCAGAGATTGGATTGTTTCACCCTGGTTCGTGCCGCCGAGATAGGTCGCCTGTAACAGATTCGTCAGATCGGCGCTGAGTATGGCGATGAAGGCATCGTTTACGCCGGCAAGCGCCGGTTGCGCACCGCCGGTAGTGCCAGGAAAATTTACGGATGTGGTGGAGCCGGCGACATAGATCTGACTCGTTGTCGGATGAATGGTGAGCAGATACGGGATATCGTTGCCGGTGCCGCCAAGATATGTCGACTGCAGAATCGGATCAATCACGACCGGCAACGCTGGATCGTACGTGCCCAGCGTGAAGCCGTATTCCTGATCATGCAAGGCGTAAGCGACGGTCACCGGTTGCTGCGCACCAAGGATCTCCTGATAGGCCACCGGCGCGCTAAATGTCACCGCACCCAGTGCGGTATCCAGCACCAACGCGCCATTCTTCTGCACATGAATTGCATGTGCGCCTGCGACATGCATGCGTATCGAGGCCACGTCGGCGCCAGACTGAACAGTAAATATTTTCTCAACGTTGTTGCCATGTGCCTGTACGTGTACGGCGATGCCCGGCCATACATCCCCGAACAGTACTTGTGTATACGTCGGCACCCGCGTGCGCCACATCTTTGCGTCGTTGCCAATAAAGTAACTGGCATGGGCAACCGCATTCTCACCGGTGGCAGGATGTGGATGGCCCCCAACAAATGACTCGGTTATCGAATACCGATTGCCGTGCGCAGCGGGTGAAACCTGATTATCGGATACTGGTGAAAAGGATTCTGGTCTACTCTGAAATCCGTATACGAGCTTTCCGTCGCGCGTAACAAATACATTACCTGCAAAAGTGGAGGCGTAGTAGGCGACGCGTGGATCCATCTGCCCCTGGTTGTCGATAAACGGCAGGCGCAACCCCGCGAGAGTCGTTGGGGTAAGCAAAGACGAGGCGTTACTGTGATCCGCATCGTGAATCAACGCGGGCAGCACTGTCATCAGTTTCGGCGATCCAATCGCGCAAAGAACCAATAGCACCATGCCCATAGACAGAACGTCTCTGCCGACAATCGTTTTATTCATTCGGCTGATCTCTATTTAATCAAGTCACGAGACGCATCAACGCGTGCCGTGCACCACAATACTCTTGCCATCCACCTCGATCAGGCCCTGCGTTTGCAGGTCGTGCAGCACGCGCCCGGCCATTTCGCGCGAACAGTTAACGATATGACTCAGCTCCTCACGGGTGATTCGGATCAACATGCCGTCCTCGTGGGTGATGGCCTGCGAGTCGTGCGCCAGATCCAGCAGTACGCGCGCAATACGGCCGGTAACGTCCAGAAACGCCAGGTGTCCCATGCGCCGGCTGGTGGCGCGCAAGCGCGAAGCCATCTGGCCGGCCAGGAACATCAGCAGGTCGACGCGACCGTGACACAGCGCACGAAAACGGTCGTAGGAGACAACCACGAGTTCGCATTCAGTACGGGTACGGACCCAGGCGCTGCGTTTGACATTCTCCTCAAACAGGCCGAGTTCGCCAAAGAACTCCCCGGGGCCGAGATAGGCGAGTATCAGCTCCTGACCCTCTTCATCTTCGATCATTACGCTGACAGAACCCTTGAGGATGAAATAGATTGAAGTTGGCGTCTCACCCTCCCGTAAAATTGTGCTTTTAGCACGATGGCTCACCCGCTGACCGTGCGGAATGACTGCTTCAATCACGTCATTCATACTGAGCACCGGGGACGGTGACATCGACCGAAAGAATGCAACGTCGGGATGCAACGCACGCAGCACTGGCCTGGGAGACTGAATCGTTTCATGCATGGGGCTCCTCCACATTCCTTGATTATTTTGACTGCCCTGATCAAACCGGAATCCCTACCATTCAAAAGTTGTCTGGCAATGCTGAGGTGCAAGGTAACCCCGTGGCACATACCGATTAGATACAGATTGCCGGGCCGGCCGAGAACAGGCCGACGGCCCGGCTTTTTTGTGCATCCGAGTAAGCATCATTTCGCCGAAAACCGGCTCCCCGCTTGCTCTTTCCGGACTGGGGAGCGGCATTGGCATCATCCAGCGCCGCCGTCATGGACGACGTTCCGACAGCCGGCCTGACTGACTGCCGGAATAATCAGGGATATGGCGGATGCCAGCAGTACTGCAAACGCAGTCCTTTTCATGGGTATTCTCCTTTGACTGTGAACTTGTTGAGTGTCTCGCCCGTCGTATTTTCCGTGGACGATTGCTGGCAAGTATTGAGGTTTTGCGCCGGAATCACTGTGATGGAGTTCACGTTTCCAGAACATGGGCTGTGGACTGGTTCACACTTCTGAACACAGTCCCCACGCTGAACAGCGGTGGCGGTCGGCCAGAGGTCAGGGGGCGCCTTGCACACTGAATGCAAAGAACGGGCTCAACGAACCGTGATTAAAATCACCGAATTCGCGGTCCCCATTCCGGTCGCGGGCGTTTACCTGCCAATAGTAGTCCCCGCCCGGTTTCACAATGGCAGGCGGGAGGACAAGGTGTGGACTGGTTAACGGCGGAGATTCATATATTAGTTTGTCTTCGTTCCACCGATCACGCAGGAACACCAGATAGTGATCGGCGCCGGTCACTGGCGTCCAGGACAATTCCAGGGGCGGTACGGCCAGCATTGCATCGTTGAGCGGGGCAATACCGTTTCCCACCTGGTCCATTCTGCGGATCTCCAGTCGATCCCTGGCCACGTAGGTGTGGCCGTTGACGGTATGGATGTGGGCGGTATACCAGCCGTTTAAGGAATTCTCCGGAACCGGTATATCGACCATGTACACGCGCTTCTCCGGCTTGTCGGGCCGTCTGATCGTCTTGAATTGGGTGAGATTGAATTGCACCACCAACTCGCCATTGGGTGACAACACCTGGATATCCCTTATCTGCTGGTATTGAGTGCTTGAGAAGATCGACTTGAAAAACAGCGGGCGCTCCGGCCAATTACACACATGCATATCAAAGAAACCCACGGGGGTATAATGCGGGTCATCGCCTCGCGGCCGCAGCGGTTCGGTCTGTAACACTGAACAGGCCACGCATAATTGGAGGAGCGCGGCAGAAAAAAACCTGGTGGCGACTCTGTTATTCATGGCTTTGAATCCGCGGTCCCCGAATCGATGTCTTGAAATGTTGCAGATAACTTGTTCATGGCGCGCAGTCTCAAGCTGAGACCGTGCAACAAACCAAGGCCAAGTTCTGGATAGCTCACAATCAGGCCACGCATCTTGCCTTGATCCAGGCTCAATACGCGGGATTCTTCCAGAACATGCGCAGTGCCAGATCTTGGCAACTGGTCAAACAGGTTCATGTCGCCAAATACGTCGCCGGGTCCGAGAATGGCGACAAATTCACGCCGCTTTGGATCTGGAAGTATCGAGATACCGACCTTACCGCTTTCAAGAAAATAGGCGTGATCGCCCTGCTCGTTGATATCAAAGATTCGCTCACCCGTCATATACAATTCCTCTTCCAGTTCGGCCGCGACCGCACGCAGCTCGTCGGTCTCGACCTGTGTGAAGAGCGGCGATCTTTTCAGCAGCAGAATTCGACCGAAGAGATCTGACATTTCAGGCGGCCTCCGATCTCGATACGTCCAAGACCCGTTCCACGCATTCACGCAACCACGGATCACCATAACCAGACAGACGTACCAATAATTCCCGAGAAGCGGAATCATCCACTTCTGTGGGGCCTGGCTCATTGTCCTGCTCGATCGCATCGAGTACGCCATCAAGAATATTGGCCACATCGCGGTTACCGATATACCGAAGCGCCTCGCGGGCACTGGCGATGTGCCTCCGGTCGTGAGAACGCAAGCCGGCACGGATCAGACGCAACCCTTCAGGGTCGTCCACCGAGCCAATGGCCATGAGCGCCAGATCAACGAGGTGTTGTGCGCGCTCGACGAGGACCATCAAGAGAATCTGATACGCCGTTTGACCACCTGCCGTGTTACCCGATCCATTTTGCAGATAGGTGCGCGCCTGAACATATTCCTGCGCTTGCACGGCGAGACAGCGCGCGACTTCCTCTATCACGGTACGCGGCGGCCTGAGTTTGAGGAGATGCCCCAGGACCGAGGCGCAGGATCGCGGCGAACTCTGTCCGGTCTGAAGCCAGGCGGCCAGCGCCTCGATTGCCCGGACATTGCCGGCCATGCATTCGGCGGCAGCCAGATTACGAACTCCGGCGTCCAGGTCCTCCAGTGCTGCGCGACAGCGCTCGCGGCGCTCGTGTTCAGGCAACAAATGCAATGCACGTACTGCGGCGCGGCGTATGGCGGGTTGCGGATCACGACTGCGCCAATGGAGTAACCCGCCTACGCCGGGAAGATGACGCACCGGCCAGACCGCCAGTGTTTCGAGTGCCGCAAGTCTTACCCGTTCATGGCCATGCGCCAGCAGTCGCATCAGATCGTCTTCATGCCGCTGATCGGGGGAACGTGCCAATTGCGACAGCCCGGCAATCAGGGTTTCCGCAGGCTCGGCGCGCAGCAGTTCGACGAGCTTGTCCGTCGCCTGTCGTTCTCGCGACTTGAGTGAGAATTGCTGAACCCCATAGATCCCAAGTGCCGCCAATCTCGGATTGCGAGATGCCAACAAACGCCCAACATCGGCCCGAACTCTTTCGTCACGCACTCGGATTAGCCATTCGTAGATGGTGCCACGCAAATGATCGTCTGCCTGACGCAATTCGTCGCGCAGTCGCGCGCGCAGTGGCCTGGAGTCGAGCGGCCACATCACACGGAGGAAGCGGTCGCGATTGTCGATACGGGCACTCGGAAGCCGATCCAGAATGGCTGTCGAGGCGTACTGCGGAAAATGTTTTACCATTACTTTGGCCGCCGACAATGCAATGTCATCGTTTTCGTGGGCTATTCCTCGGCGCACCAGCTCGAGTGCCTCGGGCCCGGCTGCTTTCAGATCCTCATCGATACGGCTGCTGCCGACATACAGGCGATCACGTAGAATCTGGAGAATAGCGTGGGCATAGGCCCGATTGGCCTTCAGATTGCAGAACAGATAGAGCATGGCGGCAATCACTCCTCCAGTCAGAATGACTGTCGGCAAGGAATGCTTCGAGTAAATAGCCAGGAATCCGCCGGTCAAAACCAGCGCCAGCGGCAGGACCAGTCCGGTGGCCATGGCTCGCGCGCGGCCCTGCATGTTGCCCGGCATGGCATGGAACAACAGGCTGCGTGCCGGATTGCGGAACGCCTTCATCAAGGCATCCTTATTGACACTCGCAAACAGCGCCGCCGGCACACTGATAATTGTAAGCAGCAACGCAAAACTCGCCACGGTGGTGGCCGGAAAAATGAGGTTGACTCCGCGCACCCCAAGGCGCTGCAACAGGCGGCTGGTCACCAACAACTGTAGCAACAATGCCGCTACGCTAGTGGCAATGGTGAGCCAGCCAAAAAATGCCGCGAGTACATCCTCGGTTGCGAAGGTGCTGGTATAGATCCGGTTCACGGCATAGCTGGCAATGTAAAACGTAAACACGGTAAAAAACAACGCCAGCGACGACCAGCGCATCAGTGCAGAGCGGCGCGCAAATGCCAGACCCTGACCAATCTGGGCAATCGTACGACCGGTCCCGGACCGCCCTCTCCGCCCAGGGCGGAAATGGGGCGAGACGCCATAGTGGTGGTGGTGATGGGCCATCAAACCAAAACCGGCCAGCGCCAGTATCACCCAGATCAAAATCAGGTTGGACACACCGAGCGGCCCGACTGTCAGCACCAGCATCAGGCCGCCACCGATGCTGCCAAATTGCGCGCCCGCGAAAATCAGCGGTGTGAGTCGCTTGGCCTGTTGTGTTTCGAAGTTTTGTGCGATGTAAACGCCTATATGCAATACCAGAAGGTCGGAGGCTATTTCATAAAGCAGGTAGTAGAGGGGATAGACGAATGACATTCCGGACCACGTCATCAGCGACCAGCCCGCAAGCAGCAAGATCATCAGCATTCCGAACAGCGCCCGGAACAGTCGCTCGGCCGCGAGACGGTCAGCGACCGCGGCATAGGTCAGTGTGACGACGAACAGCACAACGGCATGCGCCATGTATACCCACGGCAGATATTCAATTCCGTAGCGTTTGAAGAATAGTGCGTCAGAGGTGCCACGTCCGATAGCCAGACCCATTCCTATCAGCAGGTAGAAGAGGAAGAAATAACCGGCATGCCGGCGCTCCGTCACCCGCACTTGCAATACTCTTCCAATCTGGTCAAGCGCAGTAGTGCAAAACGTCCGTGGCGGCGTTGCCGGTTGTTCCAGGCGCTCTGGTGAGCCGAGGGTGGACATTACCCGCCCTTGACCGCCGCTGTGGCCGTTTGCGGAAGGAATTCAATGTCGTCCCACATGGGTTCGAGCGAACCTGCCCAGCTTGTGCGATACAGACGCAACAGCCGTTCACCAAATGTATTCCCTTCCTCCAGCAACTGCCACAACGGCCGCAGGTAACGGCGCTCGTCCTCGTCGTTATCATCCCGGCAATTCAGCCGACGCAAGCCTTCGCTGGCGATGGAGACTAGCGCACCCGACAAATCGAATACCGACCTGCCACGGTACTTTGCCTTGAATCCCTTGAAGGCGACTTCATATTGAAGCTGCGCCAGTTCCGCAGCACTGGGGCCCGCCATGAGGTCGTCAGCCGCGGCGCGCGCTGTGATGTCGTAAAGCACGCCCTTCCACAATGCCGGCAAGGCGCAGATCCGGCTCCACGGCCCGCAATCAGCACTGCGCATCTCCAGGTAGCGCTTGAGACGGACCTCGGTGAAGACAGTCGTAAGATGATCCTCAAAATCGCGCAACGTGGCACGGATGCCACCAATGCCAGACTGCAGGAAATCACGAAACGATGCGCCAGAAAAATTGTGATGAATGCCATCACGCCGTATAAACAGCATTGGCACGTCCAGCGCCCACTCGACCCAGCGTTCATAACCAAAACCGTCTTCGAACACAATTTCAGGGTAACCGCATCGCGCCGGGTCGGTATCGAACCAGGTCAGCAGCCGCTCGCTCACCACCCCGCTGGGTTTGCCTTCCTTGAACGGACCATTGGCGAACAATGCGGCCACCAGCGGGGACACGGCGAGTGCCGTCCGAAACGACATCACCATGTCTGTCTCGTCGGAAAAATCCAGATTGGCCTGAACGGTACAGGTGCGCTTCATCATGTCCAGCCCGCGCTGTCCGGTAGCGGCCAAATGAGACTGGAGTACCGCATAGCGATTTTTCGGCACTGTCGGCATATCCTGCCAACGAGCCACCGGATGGAATCCGATACCGATAAACGCGATGCCATGTGGCAAGCACGTCCGGCGCAACAGGGCAAGGTGCCGCTCGACTTCACGGCTGGTCTCATGAATATTCGCCAAGGGAATACCGGATAATTCAATCTGCCCGCCTGGTTCGAGCGTGATGGCGGAGCCATCTTCGCAATACAGCGCCACGGTCCGGTTGTGGTCGTAGACCGGTATCCAGACCGGTTCTCCCGGACCTGGGTCGGCAGTGATCTCGTTCAATATCGTCTCAATACCGTTCGGACCCTCAAACGGCAATGGTGCGCGGGTGGATCGCACCGTGCCGAATTTCTCGTGCTCAGTTCCAACACGGAACTCACTGCGTGGTTTGGCAGCAGAAGCGAAATACTCAACCAGCTGGTCAGCGCCGCGTAACGGCTCCCCGGGATTGTCCGGGACATCAACCGGCTGTGGCTTGGCTTGGCTCATGATTGCTGCTCCACCAGAAGGACTTTGATAAATTGCTGCGCTTGGCTTGTGCCTCACATACTATCAGGATATTTTTCCCGTTGATCGCATCGTCGTCATAACCAGCCACCACGATCTTGCCGTCCGGCTGAATCGCGAGCGCATTGATTTGACTCGCCGTGCCCCACGGCGTGGTGACTTTGCCAGAGCCTTGGCCAGTACCGGTGGGATCGCCAAAGTTCAAGTCGAGGCTGCCGGTGCTGGAGTAACGCGCGAGCGCGACGTGGCCAGCGGATACGCCCGCCACGACGATACGACCGCTGGTGTCGACGGCGACGGCGTACGCGAGATCGGAACCGCTGCTGAAGTCGGTCTTCGCCACACCGTTACCGTTGAAGCCGTTATCCCGTGCCCCACTCGTCTTGTAACGCACAATGGCGAAATCGTCCGTTCCATTGCTGTCTGTCGACCCGGCCGTGACGAGCATGCCGTCCGACTGGATGGCCATTGCTCTGGCGATATCGTTGCCGTTGAGATTGGTCACGATTGTTCCGTTGCTGAAACCAGTATCGAGACTCCCGTCGTTAAAGTTGGAACGGGTAAGCGCAAAATTGGGAGCACCCGAAGCGTTGGAATAACCGGCCGTCACGATCTTGCCATCGGCCGGTTGAACCGCCACTGCACGCGCCGCTTCGGCAGAACCACCCAAGTCGATCTTGGTGATGCCGGTGATCTGAAAACTGGTGTCGAGCGTTCCGGACGTGCTGTAGCGCGCGACCGCGAAATCGCCACCGGTCGTGGTGTTATGGGATGACCCTGCGACCACGATCTTGCCGTCGGCCTGCACGGTCACCGCATAGGCGAAGTCGAGGTCACTGCCGAGATCGGTCATGACCTTGCCGGTGCCACCGCCGAAGCTCGTGTCGAGACTGCCGCTCGGCGGGGGCGGAGTTGAAGGAACTGCGGCGCCTCCACCGCCGCCGCCCCCGCCGCAGGCGGCGAGCAGGACGAGAACCGAACCCAGGGAAAAAGTTGGATACTGCGCTTGCCGATTTTCATGACATTCTCCAGTTTACGTTAGACCGCAGATGGTGTTGCACGATGTGATTAAAGCCGCAGAGACGGATCTCGTCTGTGAACCGGCTCACACCTTCTGCAATTAAAGAAGGATGGGGCATCCTAGCCGGCCGTCACATACAGATTGCATACTGATCGTTTTCCGGCGAGTTGCCCCCGCTAAACCAGGCCGGTATTGACGTCAGGCGTATTCCAGAAGATGGTTTACTCTGAGGGCAGGCAAAGACGATTGGCGGGAGCGAACCGGGGCACCGCCGGCCAGTTGACGTTTTAGCAAAAGAGGAATGTTCAATTCCGTGAACCAGATCACATATTGGCGTACTGAAAAGAAGTTAGACTCCGGAACAGACACCTTCCGACAGGCTGCTGACTCCGATGGAACAACTCCTGGCCCACCTCACCGGCGACTATCTGCTGCAATCCAGCCACATGGCCATGCACAAGACAAGCCGCTGGTCTGTGGCCTCGTTTCATGCCGTCGTGTACACCCTGCCGTTCCTGCTGATCACACAATCATTGCCGGCCTTGGCGATCATCAGCGGCACGCATGCCGTCATCGATCGTTATCGCCTGGCTTTCTATGTATCCATGGCCCGCAATATCGCCGGCGATCCGGCCAACTGGCGGCGTTACTGGACCACCACCGGCTACGAAAAGTCCACGCCCGTGTGGACGTCGACCTGGCTGGTCATTGTCGTCGACAACAGCATGCACTTGTTGATCAATTTCTTCGCGCTCAAATACCTCTGAACACGCACGTGTCCAACCGGGCCGTGACGGACCCCATCGGCACGGGGCCCGTAGCATGACCCGCTACCTGCGTCGCAGTATTCCGGGATTCCTGGTGCTGGTACTGTTCCTGTTGCACACGGCCGAAATTATCGACCTGCCGCTGGTGCAACGGTTGGAGAATTTCGCTTATGACGCCCGCCTGCGCGTCACCATGCCGGGGGGAATCGACCCGCGCATTGTGATTGTCGATATCGATGAGTCCAGTCTGCGTCGCGAAGGACACTGGCCGTGGGACCGGCACAAGCTCGCGCGCCTGCTGACGAACCTGTTTGATGAATACCACGTTGCAGTGGTTGGGTTCGACGTGGTGTTCGCAGAACGTGATGAAAACGCCGCGCTCGCCGCGCTGCAAGCCGTCATCGAGAACCGCCGGGACGTATCCGCGCAATCACTGCTTCAGACCCTGCAGCCGCTGCTTGATCGCGATCTGGATTTTTCCCGGCAACTCCGGGATCGGCCGGTGGTTTTGGGCTATTACTTCACGAAAAATGTGACCACGGCGTACCGCAGCGGCCGCCTTCCGCGACCTGCGCTGGCGGCCGGTGATTTCCCGCCCGACATGACCGATGCCGTGACTGCACAGGGTTACGTCGCTAACCTGCCAGAGCTGCAACGAAACGCCGTGGGCGCCGGTTTCTTCGACAACCCGCGCGTCGATTTGGACGGCGTGTTCCGTCGCGTACCACTTTTGCAACAGCTGGATGGCGCTCTGTATGAGGCGCTGTCGCTGGCCGTGGCGCGTGCCTATTTGCATGTACCGCTGACTCCGATACTCGCCGAGTCGCCACGCGCCGGCGGCGCCGTGCTCGAAGCCCTTAAGCTCGGCTCGCTGCGTATTCCGGTTGATCACGAAGCGGCGGCGCTGGTACCGTATCGAGGCGAGCAAGGCAGTTTTCTTTCCATCCCGGCCAGCGACGTGCTGAACAAGGGTGTGGTGAATCCCAAAACCCTGAACAGGGCTATTGTGCTGATCGGCTCGACCGCGCCCGGCCTGCTCGATCTACGCGCCACACCGGTACAAAATGTTTACCCGGGCGTGGAGATTCACGCCAACCTGGTGAGCGGTATTCTCGACCAGCGCATCAAGCAGCGTCCGGACTATTCGCGCGAAGCGGATTTCGTGTTGCTGCTGCTTGCCGGTCTGGCACTCACGTTCACGCTTCCGCATCTCGCCGCGCTGACCGCCTCGGGTGTAACCTTGGGAATGCTGCTCCTGCTCATTGGCGGGAATATCTATCTCTGGCAAGCACAAAACATGGTGCTGCCGCTGGCCACCTCGATGCTGATGGTCGTGGCGATGTTCATGGCGAACATGGCGCACGGTTTCTTTATCGAAGGCCGCACCAAGCGCCAGTTGGGCCAGCTGTTTGGCCAATACGTGCCGCCCGAGCTGGTGGAGGAAATGAACAGAGACCCGGCACGCTACACCCTCAAGGGCGAGAAGCGCGAGATGTCGGTGCTATTCTCGGACGTGCGCGGATTTACGCGACTGTCCGAGGGACTCGATCCACAGACATTGTCCGAACTCATGAACGCCTTTCTCACGCCGTTCACTCGGGTCATTCACGAGCAGCGTGGCACCATCGACAAATACATGGGCGACGCCATCATGGCCTTCTGGGGTGCGCCGGTTCCCGACAACGAGCATGCCGATCACGCAGTCGGGGCAGCACTGGCCATGAGTGCCGCGCTCGCCGGGCTGCGTCAATCATTCGAGGCGCGCGGCTGGCCGGCGCTCGACATGGGCATCGGCGTGAGCACTGGTCCGATGAGTGTCGGCAACATGGGTTCGGAATTCCGCATGGCCTACACTGTGCTCGGCGACAGCGTGAACCTTGGCTCACGGCTCGAAAGCCAAACCAAGAACTACGGTGTGCGCATCATTGTCGCCGAGACAACCAGTCGGGCAGCCCCTGCGTTTGTATACCGCGAGCTGGACCGGGTACGCGTTAAAGGCAAGCAGCAACCCGTGGCCATTTTTGAGCCGGTTGGGCGCGGCAGCGACGTGACGGAATTGACACAACTCGAACTGGCGTTGCACGCCGAGGCGCTTGATCGCTATCGCCAGCAAGACTGGATGCGCGCCAAGGCGCTGTTCAAGGAACTCGCCCTGGTCGGCACACACAGCAAACTCTGCAAACTGTTCCTGTGGCGCATCGACTATCTGCGCAAACACCCGCCGGGCCCGGAATGGGACGGGGTGTTTGTTTCGCGCCGGCAAGAAGGCTGAACGACGTGCGTTCATCTTTAGCCCGGGCCACTCGCCAAATCCTGTTCTTTCGCGCCCTCAAGCAACATGCACCCATTTGGCTGGTTATGCTGTTGGCAGTTGTTGTGGCCATCGCCGGACCGGCAATGGGTCTCACGCTACGCTATGAACGCGCGGCCATTTTAACTGGTGAGCCATGGAGGCTGGTCAGTGCACACCTCGTTCATCTCGGACCAACACATTTGGCACTCAACCTGACCGGGCTTGCGCTGGTGTACGGTTTGTTCCAAAGCGCCTTAACACCGCTTGCCTGGTCGGTGGTATTGCTGAGCAGCGCCTTGAGCACTGGTCTTGGGCTACTGCTGCTGCAACCGGAAATCCACTGGTACGTCGGTTTGTCCGGCGTATTGCACGGCCTGTTTCTGTCCGGCGCTCTGGCCGCACGGCGCAGCGAGCCGCGTTTGAGTGTCCTCTGTCTGGTGGCGCTCGCGGTGAAAATTTCGCTTGAGCTCATCGGTAATGACCCCTGGCAAACCGCCGCACTGACCGGCGGGCCGGTCGTGTCGATCGCGCACCTGTACGGTGCCCTGGGCGGACTACTCGTGCTGGCCTTGCCGAGCAAGACCAGTCCCCCAGTGTCTGAATAAGAAACCCCGGCGTAAGTTCTCTGTTGTTGCAAACCTGATTAATTTCTCCGTTCCTGCTGTGCTTGTCGAAGCACGAACGAAGAAAGGCACGAAATCCCTGACTCGCAAGCATCATCCCTTCGGCATGCTCAAGGCAGACGCAGCGTGGACGGTATTTGTTCAGAGCTTCTCTGGAGACTAATACACCGTTCGCGTAACCCGCGCCCTCGCCGTAATTCCCGGTACTTACGTTTTTCCCCGGGCCACGCCTTTTCCCGGCAACCCCTTGCGAACGCGCGACGGCTTGTGATTTTGCAAAATCGTCAGCAACTCCGGGAATCCGTGAAAGGCAATCTTCTTGCCATCTTCCGGTCGTTCTACGATACCGACGGGCTCGGTGAGGAATGATCCATCACGCCGGTAAATACGCACGATATAACTATCCATCAAAATTACCCCCTCTTTGACTCCATTCAAAGCACCAGACCCGCAGACCGTCGATGGTGTTTTTAAGCACACAGCCCCCATATCGGACAGCCCCTGTATTGGCCGTACGCACACTATGCACGGATACCAGCCCGGCCTGTGACGCGATCAATGGGGTGGATTTTTCCTGAAATTCCTTCTCGAATACAGTGCACAGGTCGGGCTTGATACGGACTCGAAATACACGGGTAATCATGGTCGCCTCATACTCGGAGGCCTAAGCCAGTAACTTGGATGGGCCATTGGCTGAATGTGGCATAACGACATGGGCACAACCCTACACTGCCCGGGCATACGGATTGGTTACCGATGACCGACTCGGCAAGATTTGAGGGGGGCTGGGACTCTGACCAGGGTCGCATCGCATCTGCGCGCCACCGCATGCTCAGCTGCTTTTCGTTCGTGCCATCGCTTTGACTACCACCTCGGCCGCCAACCGCCCGGTCTGAGCAGCGCCGTTCATGAAGCCGTAGTACTCGTCACTCAGGTGTTCGCCGGCGAACAGTAACCGGCCGACACGCACCGCCTGCCGTTCGGCTGGCTTCTCGGACTCGATCCATCGGTATTTTCCGAAACGCGATATCTGGCCCGGCCGGAAACTGGTGTAAGCGCCGAGGGTGAGCGGATTACGCGTCCAGCCGGTGCGTGCGTATCGTCCCGTTGCTGATTTCCCCAAGTCTGGAACATACGCCGTCAAACGTTGCGTGAAGGCACGCCCCATCACCTCGGCTTCGCCAATACTGAATGCGGCAGCTGCTTCACGGCCGCCGAGGTAATAGGTCAGTGCCGCATCGTCACGCTTGCCCTGGCGCTGGGTCGCATCCCACACCTCGGAGAACCCGAAATCACCCCAGGCCTCGCCGACAAAACCGCGCACGTGCCGCCACGCGCGGTTTGCATAACCGGCCATGACCTTCTCGTTTGCACCGAGATTGACCTCACGGATGAAGGCGCGCAGGGCGTCGGGCAGCGACGCCTCGATGTGTACCTGGCGCAATACGGTGAAAGGGATCGCGAGAATGACATACTCGGCTTCGATTTCTTTCTTATTGCGAAACCGCAGGCGCAAGCTGTCGGTTCTGTGCGCCGTCAGTTTGTCCAGGAACGAGCCGGTATGAATCTGTCCGTCAAGAGCGGCCGCCAGGCCATCGATAATCCGGCTGTTGCCACCATCCACGCAGAACGCCTCGTCACTGCTGCTCAGAAGATCAATCCGCTTGCCATCGGCTGTCGGCAACAGATACAACAGTTGCAACACCGAAGACGCCGAAGGTTCGACACCGTACTCGGACCGAATGGTGTTCTCGATCAGGGTACGTACAACTGGCTTCGGGATCAGCGCGACGTGCCGATCGAGATAGGCACTGACCGAGAGGCGATCTAGAGATTTCGTGTATTTTTCCGGGTCTTTGGCGAGCCGGTCGGCATCCGCGGTGATTTGCGCCGCCAGCGGTTGCAGCAACGCGGCGAGATCTTTCTCTTCCCAGGTCTTGCCCTCGAGAAAATAGCCGGTCCTGGGAAACGCCAGGCGCGCGGCATCCTCATTGCGATTAAACAAGGGCAGCTTGAATTCCTGCGCCAACGACAACATGTCGTGGTGGTCGGTGTTGATAAATTCGGCACCTAATTCCGTCACCAGTCCGTCGCCCACGAGGCCGGTACGCGACAGCACGCGCCCACCCAGACGCTCGCTCGCCTCGTAAACCTCGGCACGAATGCCAGCCTTCTTCAATTGGAAGGCGGCGTTCAGACCGGCCAGTCCGGCACCGATAATTGCGACGCGTGCACCGGGCATAGGGCCGGTCGCCAGCGCTGCGGGCAACACACCCGGCAGCAGCGAAGCGCCACAACCGGCAACGCCGGCAATCCCGGCCGCTTTGAGAAATCGACGGCGGCTTTGCTGTAATTGTCCATGCGTGAGCGGCGCCGGCTGGCCGGATGCCTTGAGATTGGCGCGCCGCGCCGCTTGCAATGTGCGCAACAGCGATCGCAACAGGGGGGTGTGTGCCAAACTCTTCTCCTCTTTTTTAGCGCCGGGCCAGTAACGCCCCCTGCCGGGTCGGCTTGCCGGTGGTGAGGAACACCAAGCCAGCGTGCGACTAGCAGCGGAATCGATGACTTTCATGAGACTCAAAGTTGATACCGTGCGGGCGTATTTCTCTCCCGCACAGTGCCAGAACCTGAATCGGCGACCTTTATTGCTCTAAGGAAACTCTGAATAAGTTGTCATTTCGAGTGCAGCGAGAAATCTGCCGGCGTGAAAGTCTGGCGTCATCATCGCATTATCAGATTTCTACCTGCGTTCGAAATGACAATAAAAAACTTGTTCAGAGGTTCTCTTGCTGCGCGGCGGCTGCGCGGCTCGATCGATGTTCGGCCTTGCACGCCGGCGATAGTTCCGCTTCCTTCTCTTTGACGCACTGGGCGATATGGCCGTGACCGGGCTTCACGCCCGGGCAGAGCTTCTGAACATCGGCGTCACACGCCTGGTGGAACTTCGCGACGCGTTCCTTGGCCTGTTGGCGCGCGTCGCCGCAGGTGGACGTCAGCTCGTTGGCGTGCTGGTTGAGGCAGGCGTGCACGCGTCCGCCGCCCGGCTTCACATCCTTGCAGAATTTCTGGATATCGTCGTGACACGAATTCTTCTTGCCGTTCGCGGCGGTACCATGCTTGGTCGACGGCGCGGGCGGTGCTTCGGCCATGGCCGCGGAACCGACAGCGAAGATGAAGACGAAGACGGTAATCAACCATATGGCACATTTGCATTTCATCGATTTTCTCCTGTGGGTGGTTACTGAATAATATCTTCCGTGTTATCAGGCCGTTCGTGCGTCGGTGCGCAGTGAGCCGAGCCCGCGCCAACCCTGAACGAAATCGGGGACCGACTCGGCGGGCAGCGGGCGGGAGAACAAATAGCCCTGGGCGAAATCGCACTTTACGTTATGCAACACCGCGAGTTGCTCCGCCGTTTCTACGCCCTCGGCCACGGTCTTCAGCCCCAGGGCATGCGAGAGCTGGATGATCGAGGTGGCGATGGTCAGGTCCTTGGCACCCGTGGTGAGATGCTGGATGAAGGCGCGGTCGATCTTGAGCGTATCGAGATGGAAGCGCTTGAGGTAGGCGAACGAAGAATAACCGGTGCCAAAGTCGTCCACCGACAGCTTGAGACCAATACCGCGAATGTGCGCCAGGATGCGATCGGTCTGCGCGGTGTCCTGCATCAGCACGCTCTCGGTCAATTCCGCCTCGATCATGGATGGTGCCAAGTCATGGCGCACAATCGCCTGTTGCAACAGCGGCCCCAGGTTATCGTCAAGGAACTGGCTTGCCGAGAGATTGATCGCGAGCCGGCAGTCCGCGGGCAGCAACCCCCGTTCGTGCCATTCGCGCCGCTCGCGGCAGGCGGCGTCGATCACCCACGCGCCGACCAGAGAGATGAGCCCGTGTTCCTCAAGCAGCGGAATGAATTCGACCGGCGGCACGGCGGGCGCGCCGTCCGGGCGCCAGCGCAGCAGCGCCTCGAAGCCGGCGATGCGGCCGCTGGCAAGCTCGATCTGCGGATGGAATTCCAGCGCGAATTCTTGCTCGTCGAGCGAGCGGCGTATGTCGTGCTCCAGCACACGGCGTGTGGTGGCGTCAGCGTTCTTCATGAGTGCGTTGACATTATGATAATTAACTCTGGCACGAACCGTTTCCGCCGCTTCCCGCTGACGCCTTCGGCTCACGGTCATTGATCGTATTGGCATATTCCGTTGCACCAATTCTTCGCGAAGAACATTGGAAAATATATCTGTCACAGATTTTACCGTCACAGATTTTACCCGGTCGCAGATTTTACCCAATGTTCATTCATGTCTCCTGGGCTTCCCGGTTTGGCCTGAGTGGGAGTGTTTCGTAATTTCGCGCCTAAAAAATAGATTTTCATTGAAAGCGGTTGGCCCAGATGTTGTAGCGGGTGCCGTCGAACTGCGACCACACCGCCAGCGCATTGCCGCTGGCGTCGAAGGCGATCTGGGGGTTATAGGCACCGCCGGCGTTGTCGGTCTCGATGAGCA
>Ga0315281_10002785_pt1 | contig 25903 bp, 51 predicted proteins | sample YL17G07_0_MG_FD_204540 | JGI IMG/M metagenome (GOLD analysis project Ga0315281, IMG submission 204540) | Sediment microbial communities from Yellowstone Lake, YNP, Wyoming, USA - YL17G07_0 | ecosystem: Environmental > Aquatic > Freshwater > Lake > Sediment | place: USA: Wyoming | collected... | reverse complement strand
AGAATTGTCACCCAATGGCCTCCACTTCGGAGGCCTTTCTCATTCCCGAAAGGAGACCGAACGTGAACATCTTGAAAGACCTCATCAATGCCTTCGCCAAGAAGGAGCCACTCTGCAAAGAAATCATCTTCTCGGCCTCCATGCGTGACCGGCCCGTTTGGCTTGGCCAACTGCGCTCCAACCTCCAAGACGAGAAGAACGAAGCCGAGGCCCTCGAACTGGCCCGGAAGTTGGATGTCCAGGTGAACCGATGAGCGATTTGGAGTTCGTCACCCGCGAACAGCTCGCCCAGGCCGAAGAACGACGTGACTTCAAGGCCGTCAAGGCCCTCCTACGCCAACTAGGCAAGCTCCAAGAGTGTGAAGAGGTCGCCAACGCCGCCTTGGAACTCGCCTCCCGCAATGAACTGGCTAACACGCCGGTAGGCCGCTGATGTACCTCATCTGCGCTCTGCCCACCATCTTATTATTCATCGCCTTATGTCTAGCGGCCTGTTGCCGTGAGCCATACGACGCCTGAAAGGAGTCACATGAACAGCCACGTAAGATTCGATGTCGAGAATGACATTGAGCCCACGATGGACACTGAAATTGTCTGGGAAGACCTCGGTGATGAGTATGTTGACCCGTCTCAGGCCGATTTCACCACCGTCATGGACGACTTCAGCCATGCCGATTTCCTGAAAGTGGCTGAAATTCGCGCTCGGTTGGCCTTCAACGCCCGTCTGCTGGCCTCCCTGCCCGTCTGCCAGGCCATCCGGGAGGCCTTGAAGAGCGTGGGAACGCGCCCGGAACTGTACACTGAGGCCGATTTGGCTTCGCAGTTCGATGACGAAACCGACGCGCTGGGCGTTTCGGGCTTCCGGCCCGTCTTCGAGGTTCTGGCCGGCGAGTTTCAGTCGGCTGAAAGCCACGTCAGGGCCAATGAGCTGGCCGAGCGCTGGATGGCCGAGGCGCGTCTGCGCGCTTCCCGCGACTCAAACGTTGAGATTCGGCTTCCGAACGGGGATCGCGGTTTCCTGTGCGCGTTCCCGCTTCCGGTCCGCCGACAGTTTGCCCACCTAGTTCACCTGCCCGACCCGCAGTGCAAGGCCATCCGGGCCGCGGCTTATCATCAAATTTACAAGTAATACAGGGTTGTAGTCAGGTGGCAAATCCATGTTACAATCCATTTATCTCGACATCAAAGGAGCCAAGGACGTGAAATCCAATCATCCCAACGACTGCAGGGACTGTGGTTGCCACAAAGGCAGCCACAAGCAGGGGCATGGCCGATGTCTGACGGTGGGTTGTGACTGCAAGAAGTTTCAGTCCAAGAAGGGAGCCGACCATGGCCAAGCAAGGCGGTAAACAGAAGAAATCTCAGAAGGGCAAAGGAAAGTACGACCGCACTCGGAAAGAGCAACGGACGCAGAAGAACAAGATCAAGCGGGTTGCTCAATCCAGCGGGTTTGCGGCGGCCATGAAGTATGCCGCTCCTCACGGACTTTCCAAGTGGGCGGAGACTCGTCTCCGCTCGTTCAAGCATCTGGCGGCCTAACGTGGTGCTTACGGCTACCGCCTTACTATTCATCGTGGTGATCCTGTGGCTACTGAAAGCCCGCACCACCAGGAACTACCAAACCATCCGGCCTACCAAGCGCTACGCTGACAATCGTCAACGAGGTAACAATGCCCGCTAAAACTCTCAAACTCGCCAAGGCTGCCTATACCCACGGCAACCGGATGCAATGCGCTGGGAAGCACGCCCAACCCGTGATGGTCCTCATGGGTAGCTGGCGTCGCTCCGACAACGAATGCCGTGACTGTCGCCGCGCGCGCATTCACGCTGACCACAAAGCGGCCAGGATCGCCAAGCGGCATGCAAACGCCTGACCCGGCCATTATGCTCTATCAGCAGGGTGCCAGTCATCCATGGCATCCAGAAGCCCTGGCTGGCATTGGCTAATCGTGACCCGCGACGCGCTTTTCAGGCGGCTGAAAAACGCCTGGAAGAACTCAGTCGGGCGACCTTTGCCGAACTCAAGGCCAAGGGCTGGCTGAATCTTCAGCCGGCTGAAGAGGTGACTCTTCCAAACCAGCTAACCGTGTGAAGAATATGGCGGCGGTGTTGAAGGAAACACTAGCAGAGTGAGCGGAAGAACGGCTAACTACGGCCAGAGCCGGAATTAACCGGCCCCTGATGGTTGGCTGAAATGCCAATGAAAAGTCAGGCTAGAAAGCCAATAAGATGCGCTCGAATGGTGCGTGCCAATGGAAAAGTAGGCCTTAGCGCGCTAGTCGGACAGATTAAGCTCTGTACCAGCGACATCCCATGAAAAAATTCCGCAAGCAGGTATCAAGCCCTGCCCGCCATATTTTGAAGTTATACGAGATGTGGGCCTTCTGTCCACAATACTCGTCGGCCCCAGGCATTGGCTGAACTAAAGCCAGGAAGTGAGCCTGGACAAGTTAGCATCATTCCGGGACAAACTAAACCTATCCCCGGTGTGAAGAAAAGGAAATATCATGCAAAAAGTAACTCTGATTGGCAATTTGGGGAAAGACCCCGTGATGCGCTACGCCCCGTCCGGGGATGCGGTCACCAGTTTCTCTGTCGCCACCAGCGAGAAATGGACCGACAAGAGTGGTGAGAAAATGGAACGCACGACCTGGTGGACCATCAACGCCTGGGGCAAGATGGGTGAGGCCTGCAATGCTTACCTCACCAAAGGCAAGAAAGTGTATGTTGAGGGCGCGATGGTCTGTGACTCAAAGACCGGCGGCCCGCGCCTGTGGACCCGCAACGATGGCACGACGGGGGCTTCCTTCGAAGTGAAGGCCCTGAAGGTCGAGTTTCTCTCCAGCAAGAATGACAGCACAGCGACCACAGATGACGGCCAGCCCGAGCCGGGTCAGACAATCAGTGGGGATTCGATCCCCTTCTAGCCTAACAACCCACCTTACAACGGCAGGCGGAGAGGCCTAATCCACCTCTCCGGCCTGCCAACTTAGTCACCTGACAAGGACTAGAATCGCATGAGTAACCTGTACGCCGATGTGGAGCAACAACTCGATGACACCTGGGCCATCCAGGATTACCTGCTGTGGATGGTGCAGGACTATCTCAACTTCGAGGCCCTGACGGAAGAGGGTCGGATCCTCGACCTACGAATTACCTGCCTGCGGCTCCAGGCTTTCCTGGAAGACCGCGACCCACCGACCATCAGGGAGTTGCTGGAAACCCTGCAAGCCCAACATCCCGAGGAGTATGTCAAAGTTGACCGCAAGGCCATATCGTCCCGGTGTCAGTGCATTCGTCAAGCCTACGAGAGGGCACAGCGCAAACTTGACGCGCGCGCAGCTCGTCAGCGTGCTCACCAGTCTGCGTAATCACTACGGCCAACCCATCACTGACGTGCTCCTGGCGGAGGTCTTCGATTTCCAGGACCGCCGTGACTTGGCACGCCTGCTGGGGCCAGCCACCGGCAAGCCCAACCGGGAAGTGCTCAAAGATGACTTCCTGGCCCTGCTCAAGGCTCACTGGCCTGATCAATCCGTCCCGGAACTGGCCCGGCAGGCCGGGATTAGTCGGGAGACCGGCTACCGGCTCTTCCGGGCCATAGGTTCTTCCACACGCACCGGACTCCTGACCCAACGCGCGTACAAACGGGCCATGAAGGACATCCTCCTATTCCTGAAAGAGACCCATCGACCACTGACCAGCCACTACCTGTGCGCCTGGGATAGTGCGGCCGACTCCCGCATCAAGCGCGTGATGACCATCCAGGAGTGGCGCATACACCTTGGCCTCCCCACTGACCTATACACCCGGCTGCCCACCATCAAACGTAGTCATCTGACTTCAGCCAGCTGAAAAGGACACCTCCATGAAACTTGCTAGTTTGCAAATCATCTCAGACTTACAACCGATCCCGGGCGCTGACAAAATTGAAGTCGCCACCGTGCTAGGCTACAAAACAGTGGTCAAGAAAGGCGAGTTCAAGATTGGCGACCAGTGCATCTGGCACGAACCGGATACCATCGTCCCCGATCTGCCAGAGTACGAGTTCTTACGCCAGCATGGCTTTCGCCTGCGGGCCGCGCGCTTCCGGGGCCAGTTTAGTCAGGGTCTAGCCCTGCCAGCCACGGCCTTGAATAATCAACTACCCATCGGGGCCGACCTGACCGAAATGGTCGGCATCACCAAGTACGAGAAACCAGTGCCCCAGAGTCTGGCTGGTCAAATCAAGGGACATTTTCCTTCCTGGCTCATCAAGACCGATGAACCCAATCTATGCTCCTTCCCGGAAGCCTTTCAGGAATTCGTTGGCTTGGACGTAGTCGTCACGCTGAAGATTGATGGCACTTCCGGCACCTATTACTTCAAGGATGGTGAGTTCGGAGTTTGCTCTCGAAACCTCGACTTGCTGGAAACAGCCGATAACAGCTTCTGGAGGATTGCGCGTCAATTAGGCCTAGAAGACAAGATGCGCGCCCAGGGTCTCAACCGCGCCATTCAGGGCGAAGTCTACGGCGAGGGCATCCAAGGCAATTCACTGGGCATTCGAGGCAAAGGCTTTGCAGCCTTCAACCTCTTTGACATTGATAATCATAGCTATTCACTAAGCACCGGTTGGATTTTGCACATGGGTATACCCATGGTGCCAATCTTCTATGCCGGGCCTTTCAAGTGGAGCACTCTCCAGGAACTGGTGAGCTTGGCCAACGCTGCCTCCTACGCCAATGGGCACGCCGCCGAGGGATTAGTCATCCGGCCAATCATCGAAAAGCACTCCAACGTCCTGGAGTCTGGCCGGTTGTCCGTGAAGGTCGTTAGCGAGGAGTATGCCCTCAAGCATGGAGAATAACATGAAATACTACCCAAACATAGACCCGGACATTCACGTCCTGGCCTCCAACAAGTATTTTCACTGCTACCAGTCCAAGAACGCCTACCCACGCTGGGCCTTGAAAATCTGGCCGCTTGTAAAGGAGTGGCTGATTGTCCTGCATCTGGGCACGCCTTTTATCTCCTTCCACTGGAGGCCACTACGAAAGTCACACAAATCCTGACTCTTAACACTGATCTCACACCCGAGATGATGGCCGAGGCCTTATGCAAGATGAATAGCTGCGAGCAAGCCCGATTCTTTCGGGCAGTAGCTGATTTCTCGAAAGACTGGATTGACATCGAAGCTCAGTGGGGATTTGTGGGCCAGGAATTGAATGAAACCAATCCCAGCGACAGACTCATTACCATGCTGTCCATTCTGTATGAGTCTATCAGCACAGCGCCAAGAGACTGAAAATGCCAATCGGTAAACGTCTTAAAGAAGAAAACTCGCCACGCCGGCTTCCGGTGAGCATTCCCATCCCGGCCCGCATTCCCACGCCTGAAAAGGCTATTCCAGTGACAAACTGGCCAACACGCCAACCGGCTGAGAAGATACTGGTCAACCGATGATTAAGGGCTTACTCGGCCTACGCGCGCAACTATTTATTCTGGAAGGCAAATTTGCATCACCCGTTCATCAGGATTTCATCTGGGACCAGAACGGACTCGCTGTTGCTCAATGTAAATTCTGTAAGGATGATTTACCAAGACCTGAATGTACATGCGGCATCTTCGCCAGCACCAACCAGGAAGTTGCCAAGATCTATACCTCCACTGGACCCTCAGCCATCGTTCTGATTGAGGCCTGTGGCAAACGTCAGCGCTATACCGATGGCTGGCGGAGTGAGCAGGGCTACATCGTGGCCATCGTCAACGTGCCCTTCAAGGCCTGGTACGGCCGGGAATTTGGAGAGCACGAACAGGCAACCTGGGCCGCCTGCCAGTATTGGCACAAGCCGCTCATTACACTGGCTACTGCGCAAGACTTGATTGCCCTGAATTGGGAACAACATCAATGACTCAAACTAAAACACCGCTGCTCAATCGGCCATCCGGCTTCGTCTCGCTCTGCGGACAACGCTTTCCTGGACTCTACCTGTGCACCAATACTGCCGATCAGGGTGTGCCCCTCTGGCAACTCATCGAAGACCCGGTTCAACCATTCGATTGGGACGCCTACCATTTCGCCAAGACAGGCCAAAACATCCTGGAAATGGACGAGCACACAGTCTACATCTACGACTGGTTGGGCAGTTCCTTCCCCGAGGCCATGGACTGGCTCCAGGAAGGGCGCCGCTTCGGCTTCTCCACTCGGCTGGCTGCCAATAAAGATCAGCTCTCCAAGATGGCTGACAAGGATTGGGTCTACCACTGGGTACATCCGCGCGCTTACCTACTCAATGCCGGCGAGTTCTATGCCCAGCGGGCCCAGCAATGGTGCCCCAAGAGCATCCCCGAACACCTGGATGCCAATAAAGACAGCCTCTTTACCTGCGCTGGCCTGCTCCTGGAAACCTTCCTGTCGACCGAGAAGGTTGCCGAACGCGCCTTTACTCGTACCGCACCCTCGTTTGAATACCGGGCGTTTTACCATCCTCCCAACGTCATCCCGCAATTCACGCCCGGCGTTATCCTACGCCTGCCCAAGTCTTTCTTCCACTTTGAAATTGTCGAGGAAGTGAATGGTGACAAGCACGAAAAGATTGCCAACCTGCTTGACATCCTCGGTAATGACCTGCCCTACGAAATCGTTACCGAATAGGAATAGGAGTTTGCCATGTTAGTTGACCTCTACAAATCTGAATACCGGCTGTTTCCACTGGAATGGTTTCCGGCTAATGCCGACCTGGATGGCCCGGAGCCCACACCTGACTTTGTCAAGTCCGTGAAGGACGAAGATCAGATTCATCCGGTCATCGTGGCTGTGCTCCTGGACGACTCGCACTTCATCGTGGATGGTGGCCGGCGCATCAAGGCCAACCGCGTCCTGGGCAAAACTACTGTGGAGGCCATCATCCGCTATGGCGTGCCCCGCGATGTGGCGCTCCGCTGGCGGATGGAGAGCAACGAACAGCGTAAGCCCAATCCCATCGCCATCATCCACGCCATCCGGGAAAAACTGGATCTTGGCCTGAAGACTCCCAAAGAGATTGGGCTGGCCTTGAACCTGACCATCGCGGCCGTGAAGAAGTACCTGCCCATGGCCAATGATGTGCCTCAGGAAATCCTGGACGCCGCCTCGCGTCTCATCCCGGGCCAAAAAAGAGCCGCTGTGTCGGTCGGCGCACTTCAGGCGGTTGCCAAACTCAATGGCCTCAAAAACGAGGCTGTGCGTATCCTGCAAGCCCAGGGGCACCTCACCGAGGACGACGTGCGCGGGATTCTCAAGAATCAGCGCCAAATCCTGGTGCGCCAACAGCCCGGCTTGCAGTTTCAGCCGGCTGAAACTCACATTCAATCCGTGTTCATTGTGGTCACCGAAGACGGTGAACTCATGCTCCCGCAAACCTTTCCTGACCTTACTCAGGCTGAAGACGAAGTTTACCGCGCCGGTGGCTTTGTCCTGGAGTGCAAACGTGTCTGAGTACCGCAAGGTAACACACGAAGGACTGAAAAATATGGAGGCCTGTGACGAGGCCATGGAGTGGTTCATCAAGAAGTACCCAAGTGGGGAGGCGGAAGTTTCCGAGGCGTGGAATGAGTGCCCGAAGAAAGAGTGGCTGGTTTGGTGGGGATGTCGTTTGATCAGCCAAAATAGCGCGGTGGAGTTCGCCGAGGTGTGCGCTGGCCGGGCTGAGAAAGACGCCGCCACCGCCCTCGTCCCCACCGCCGCCGCTCGTATCTATGCCAACGCCGCCGCCGAGGTCCCCGCCGCCCACGCCAATCTCTGCGCCGTCTACGCCGTCCACGTCGCCGCACACGCCGCCGCCGCCGCCGGCTACGCCGTCCACCCCTTAGCCTACGAAGCGGAGAGAGAGTGGCAGGTTGCATGGCTAAAGACCGAACTCGGTCGCCAGGAAGACCTGTTAGCCAAATGAAAGCCACCATTGGTCGTTCATTGATTGAGTTCTTCCTCTTCTGGGCCGTTGTCCTAGCCCTACTGGCCCTGAGCTACTGGTCATTCATCCAGACACTCAAGTTCTTCGAGGCGGGCAATCAGGATAAGTGGGCGGCCCTGATGCTGGCCGTGGCCGCACAGTTTGGCCAAAACCTAATGCTGGCCGGCGCTGAATTGTGGAAGGGACGCCTGGAACTCTCTCCCAAGCTGAAGGTGGAATACTCCTACCTCTGGCTGAGTGGCTTCTGTGTCCTGGCTTTCATAGACGCGGCCACGAACATTGGTGAATGGCGCCGTCTCAATCCAGAGACAGCCAATATATTGACTCTTGTGTCAGTGGTGATGTATGCCGTATGCGTGGCCGTGGTGTTTGTAGAGGAATTAGTTGGCATTGCCGCTGCTACAGCCCTCTATAAAACCAACGACCTCCTCGAATCTCTAGGCTTCAATCGCGTCCCGGCCTTTGACTTTGACCAACGCTCGTCTTTCAAGGCCCATCCCCAGCAGACGTCCTTTGACGCACGCCGGTTTCAGACAGCGGAAGATGAGTATGATGAGAGGGAAAAATGAAACGAATAGAAACACTGACACCTCTGCAAGAAAAGAAACTCGTCAAATTCCGACAGAAATGGCTGGATATTGGACTTTCAACAGCCCCTGCGGATTTCGTACAAGCTGAGTTGGCAATTTCCGGCATCTATAAAAAACTTGGAAAACAACCACCGATATTCTACCGGTGTGGGGGAATTATGGAGTCTCAACTCGCAATAAACTTAAGAAGGGCCAACCTGGGGAACAACCTGGGGAACAACCTGTGGAACAACCTGAGCCTGAGGGCCGACCTGGGGGACAACCTAAGGGCCAACCTGAGGGCCAACCTGTGGAACAACCTGATGGCCAACCTAGGGAACAACCTGAAGGACAGCCTGAGGGACAACCTGGGGAACAACCTGAAGGACAACCTGGGGGCCAACCTGATGGCCGACCTGGGGAACAACCTGAGGAACAACCTGGGGAACAACCTGATGGCCAACCTAGGGAACAACCTGAAGGACAACCTGGGGGCCGACCTGGGGAACAGCCTGAGGGCCAACCTGAGGGCCAACCTGAGGGCCAACCTGATGGCCAACCTGAGGGACAACCTGATGGCCAACCTAGGGAACAACCTGAGGGACAACCTAGGGGACAACCTGAAGGACAACCTGGGGGACAACCTGAAGGACAACCTAGTGAACAGCCTGGGGAACAGCGGTCTGGAATATGTATCTAGTTACCTGTATGGGAGTCTGGATTCATATTGGATTGCCTACTATCTTTTCTCACACCAACACCTTCGCAAGATACACAGTTCTGATCAAATTGAACTTCTGAACCTGTGGCAACAACTGGCCCGCTCATGCTTTTGGTGGTGGCCATTTGAAAATATCTGCTTTGTCTCTGACCGTCCAGCAGTCATCCATAAAGACGAGCAAACACGGTTGCATTGTGAGAATGGCCCAGCCGTCGCTTTTCGGGATGGTTGGAGTGTCTGGTATTGGCATGGCATTAGTGTGCCTCGGTGGGTCATTGAAACACCAGAGAAAATCACCCCCGAACTTATCTTTAGCGAGAAGAACGCAGAAGTCCGACGTTGCATGATGCAGCGTTACGGGTGGGAACATCTGCTGAAAAGCGTAAACGCCACACTGGTAGATCGTCACCCGGACCCAACTATTGGAGAACTATGGCGCTGGCTGGAGCCGGATGACATTGAAGTTCAGGTTCTACATTGCTTGAATGGCACACCGGATCGCGAGACAGGCCAGCAGAAATGGTACAGTCTGCGCGTGTCTCTTCACTTTCGGCGCGCACTTGATGCCAGCCGAAATAGCTATCCGGTTTATCATCACCTTTCTGATGAGGACTACCTCCTCGTCAATCATTCCAGAGCCTAGGAGGCTTTCCATGAAGAAATCAATTAAAAAAGTCGTCGTAAATACAGTCGGGGCAGTGCAGGGGGATGTGCCTATCCTGCGTATTCAATCACTCACGCCCAATGGTAAATCCACCAAAAACCGTGTAGTGGCTATGGGTGAGGCTACCGGCCACGACCATCATCTGGTTGGCACATGTGAGCGGTATACAGTCAGCCGGGAAATCGGCGGCCAACTTTTCCGGGGAATGGAAATCGTGGTGTCTGAGGGCCAGTCAGTAGAGCTGGTTCACAAGTCCAATGGAGAGCATTACGCCATTGAAATGACGCCCGGCCTGTATTTCATTCCGGCGCCCGGTCAGCAACAAGTTGAGTACGATGGGGAAGCAGAACGTCGCATTCTGGATTAAGAACAAATGGCCACCTTGCCGCCCGGCCTGGATGAAGCCAAGCGTCTGGGCTATTCCCTGACAACATATTCTGGCAACCGTCAGCGCGCTGACTACATCAAGGCCGGACTAATCCTTACGGTCTATGCTGCTAAGGAAGTCCATCAAGATCAAACCGCCAACTTGTCCTTCTCTAATGGTCTGATCGAAGTGATTATCAACAACTTTGGCTTTCCAAACTCCAACTTCTGGATCTTTGAGAAGCGACTCTTGAGGCTTTACAGCCTAATTCAGGAAAACCATGGGCTACTTTAGCGACCTCTACATTGAATTGCATACCATGAACCTGAAAGAACTGACTCCCACCGAACTTCTCCAATATGCCCAACAGGGGTTTGAACAGGTCAACGGCCTGTCCGACTCCATCTCCATCCGCGACTTGGAACTTGGCAAACTGGCTACGGAGGAACTCCAAAACCGCGGCTACGGTCTCCACGAGCGTGGCAGGCGTCTGCGACTCATCATTGGAGGTACTGCTAACGGCAATTCCATAACCGGCCTGAAAGTTCAGGCATTGCCCGCTACCCAGATTGTGCGCTTGGACCTGCTGGGTGTCAAGGACGACTCCATTTACAGCTTCTGTATGCGGGATGAGATTTTCATCCAGGTGATCACGGCCTTCCTGGCCAAACACGGCTACGAGGTGAAACTATGCGCGAATGGCTCCCCATTCAGCGACTAGATGGTCTGTCCGGCAACGAGCGGGATGGCCTGGAAGAATATCTGCTTAGGAATGATCTGCCTGTGGAGCAGACCAATTTCTGGATTCTGCTCTGCGCTCTCAGCAACTCTAATGAAATCGAGAAGGCCAAGAGGCTCATCAAACAATGGCTGAAACAACGACACGCTACTTTGCAATCGTAATCTACCCGTCCTTTGTTACTCCTGGCGAACTTTGTCTGGACGGTAAGAAATACAAGTACACCCCTTACGTCATGCTCCATGAAGACCCCAACGCTGGTGAAGACGAGGTACTGCAGGGCCACTTCGACGAGTGGCTCAAGCGCCAGGACGACCAGAATGGCTTTGATGGTGACTCGGAATACCTCGAAGACTTCCTGACATATTTGGAGCAATTTGGCTACCTGCCGACCGGTATGTGGCGCACCGGAATGTGGGTTGCGCCCATGGGAACGGACACAAACCAATGACAAAACAACCCATCTTTGAAATCAAAAACAGCACTTTGACTGTTCAGTGGCCAAGAACTTACTTAAAGAGCAACGCACTGGCCGGGAGCATTGCCAAGTGGCAGTTCATCGTGGATTACCTCAAGGCTGGAGGTCAGCCAAAGATCGACTATGGTGGGAAGGACACCTGTGCCCTGTGTCAAAGGTATAACTACACTGGCAGTTATTGCAAGGGCTGTCCCGTGGAAATGATAATAGGAAAGCCCTTTTGTAGGAATACACCCTATGAGGCCTTTGATTTGACGAACAGCCTGGAAGATGCTCAGGCCGAACTGACATTTCTGCAATCACTGGTGGTGACCAAATGACAACTAAAGACGAAAGGACGGCCAGGAAGCAAGCCCAAGCTGTCCTGGGCCTCACCAAACAACCCTTGACCCTGGCTACGGAATATAACCCGCTTCAGCCGGCTGAAAAACCCTATCTTTACCTGGATGCCTGCCACCACGAAGATGACCCAAGAGGTCTGCATCTGGACATCTCCCTTGTGGCCCACATCGAGCACACACTGGAAGAGTCCATGTATGTGGGCAAGGATATTACCCTGGGCTCCATCGCTTACATGGAGGCCATCATGGCGCTATGGATGAACAGTCTCAAGATGCGTGGCTACGTCAGTCAGGAGTTCCTGGACCTGAAACAGGAGTTACAAGAGGAGACCTCACGTGATGAATGACCAACTAATCAAAGACCTGCTGGCAGCCAAGGAAGAGAAGATCGTGCGCAACCCAAAGACCAATGCTCTTCAAGGCCTCTGCATTCCCTTCCAAGATGGCGTAGCGGTCATCGAATTTGATCACAACGGCCTATGGCTGTGGGCGGACGGCCACGATGGGCCACTGGCCAAACTGGACTTCTACTGCCGGCAAACATCATATGACGATGTTTCCGATGAACGTGATGGGAGTGTTCAGCTTGTGACCTACGAGAGCAAGAACGATGACGCCTTTGCAGCCTTGAACTTCCTGCCAGACGGCAAGATACTGGGCTACATTGACCGGCCAACCAAGGAGATAGACATCACGGCCAAGAGCGGCATTTGGGAGTTCACCTATGACCCGGAGTAACTAGGAGTAATCCGCATGTCAAATAACTGGCTTTTGGCTTGGAAGGAAGATGGGGATGACATACCCTGTCCAGCCTGTAATTGCAACAGCATCAGTACTCAGGACGGACTGACCTCCTGCGGAGCCTGCGGCTGGGTGGAGGATAACCCATTGGACGGTGGCAGTCTCAACACCTGGGCTGAGAAGCGTCAGGACGAGGTGGATGAGGCCATTCTGGGACTTGTCGGTCAACTGGCAGGCCTGGAACACTTCATTGACTTTGATGGCTTCCGCCTGCAGAAAATCCGGAAAGCCATCTGGAAGTACATTCATGCGCAGTGCCCCAGGATGGATGAGTTTGAGTTCTATCCGTGGGTGGAAGATAGTCAGGTGACAAAATGAGCCAGTATTTCATCCTCAAGAACCTGCGGCCATGAAGACCACGGCCACGTTGCTGCAAGCCAAAAATAAGCCGCGGCGGGAAGTCTGGAAGGTGGTCTTTGACCTGGAAATGGGCAAGGACTACCTCGACAACCTGATGGGCTATGACAGCTTTTCACTACAGGCCGAAATGGCCATCGCCAAGAAGAAAACCTGTCTCATGCCACGCGATAGCCATTACCTGGATTTTGGCGGGATGGAAGATGAAATTGTTGAGTATCATCTCAACGCGCCTTCCCAGCCGAAGTCCTGGGGCCAGCTCATCTTCACCTTCACCCTGACCGCCAATCCCCAAAAAAGAACGGAGCTCTGAACTCGTATGAATGTCTCTGAGAACACAGTGCTGTATGACCAACAACCTGATTACTATGATTTACTGTCGGTCCTGGTCGGGCCCACCTGCGCTGAGCGGCTCGTGGGTCTGACACCTGAATTCCTGCTCTCGGCCAATGCCGGCGACCTGAAGAACATCGCCAATGTGAGTCAGGCCGGTTGCCGCAAATTGATGGCCGCTGTGAAGTTGCATAAGCGTCTGGCGATCACCCAAGCGGCTCAGAAGACCACCAGCATTGCCTCGCCGGCCGATGCTTATGCCCTCCTGGCTCCCATCCTGGCGGACAAGGAGCAGGAGTACCTGTACGTCATCCTGCTGAACACGCGCAACAAGATCATCGGCCGGCCACTGGAGGTCTATCATGGCTCGGTGAACACCTCGCTCATCCGGATTGGTGAAATCTTCCGGGAGGCCATTCGTCAGAACGCCGTGGCCATCATTGTGGCCCACAACCATCCCTCGGGCGACCCGTCTCCCTCCCCGGAAGACGTAGCCGTAACCCACGCCATCCGCGAAGCCGGAAAACTACTGGACATCAACGTCCTAGATCACCTCGTTATTGGGTTAGGCCGCTTTGTCTCTCTCAAAGAACGCGGTCTTGGATTTTCATAGGAGATTACGATGACCCATCTACAAAAACTAGAACAACTTAGGCAGGAACTGGTGGCCAAAGCCAGTGAGCTTCTGGGCAGGGAAATCGACGTGAGACTGGATGTCTATCGGGGAATACCTGGTCAGTTCCTGGATGAAGCCCGCGTATCTGGATGGCTAGCCTCCTCCTATAATGACACCCATTGGATTACCAATGGCGAGATGCTACCCGGCCTGGGAGTCATGAGCGGGCCCATCCACATCTTTGTTGGCGCGGAGGTCTACAACGCCTTCATCACCAACCAGCCCATCCCGGACGAGATACTTCAGCCGGCTGAAGATGAGAAAGTGCCCTTCTAATGGCCAACGTCGCCTTCACCTACTTATACCGGGATGGTGGCAACTACAAGCAAGCTGGGCAGATTGTGGTCTCTAATCCCGAAGGCTTATCCATCACCGAGGTCGAAGCCGAGCTGAAGTCCCTAGGTGGATTCTTCATTGCTCATCAACTTGGCATTCCAGAGGTCTTCTTGTGGAGTGCAGAGACGCATTACGACCCATCCGAGGAATCTTCCTGGCCTGATTTCTGCATCAACGAGGACGACCACTGCTGGCATGAATTTGATGGTCTGGCAGAGACCTCTGACTCGCTCACCGACCCACGCACCCTTCAGCAACTTCTGACCAACTTTCGCAAGTCAGTTCGACGGGGCTGGCTGGAATTCCAGCCGGGAAGGGAACGCCCTGAATGAACCTCTACGAAATCATCTACGAAGTCCGGGATGGAGAGAATGAGTACCAATCTAGTGATCGGATCGCTGCCCCCGACATGGCAACGGCCGAGATCTATGCAGAACAGGCTGTGCGGCAATACTTTGGGGAGGAAACTGAATGGCAGAACGGCACCAGCAACTACTGGACAGCAGATGGCACACGCTGTGTCCGGGTGCGTGAGACACGCCTGATCGAGGGCTACATCGTCAGCTCCACGACCGGCCGACTCTGCTCCTTCACTGTGACCTGGGAGGAGAGCTACGACTATGGCCTCGAAGCGACGGCTTAGGCGCAAGGCGTGTGGCGCCAAGTTGCGGTTCAACAGCCACGAGGAAGCGCTCATCTTCCTGCAAGAGCGACACCTGCGCGGTATGGCACCATATCCCTGTGGCTTTTGCGGCCATTATCATGTGGGTCATCCCAATCGGCATCAACGACAGGCCATCACGGCCAGTAAGGACAAAACACTGTGGTAAACGTCACACCCGCCATCATCAAGAAAAACATCATCTCCGACGCCCGACGTAACCTGAAGACATTCAAGGACGTGGAGGCAGAGTATAACCACTTGCTGTCTCTGCCCATTCCAGCCTCGCTCTTGGAAAAACTAAACCTTGAATCAAACCGGATTTACTTCTGGCTGATTACTGAGGATGAACGCACGCTGCTATTCCAGCTACTTGGGCAACCTCGCAATCAGAATACCACCATTTCAGGTGACACGGAACTGCACATCCACTATTACTTCGATGCTCCCTGTACACTTTCGGCTATCGAGCGCATACCCATCCCAGAAGACCGGCAACTGGGTGGGTGCAAGATTGTGGAAAGGACGTACCTGAGCGTGGTCTGTGACGTGAAGGCCAAGCCATGACATTCATTCAACTCAACTTCCGTCAACAAGACGCTGACCTGGTGCTGGAATATGGCGGTAGCACGCAGGCCACCTGGCTCAATGAGCCTAAAAAAGGCCAGGCACTTTACGCCTCCTGGGAAGAAGATGACTTTGAGCTCTTCGTGGCCATCCTGCCTATGGCCGATGTGGAGAACAGCCTGCGCGAAGACCTGCTCGCCCGCTGGCTTCTTACTCATGCCTCACCTGAGGCTCGGACGCTTTACGCGCAAGTATTAGCCGAAGATGTCACAGATGAAGACGAGGAACAAGATGACGACGAATAGTCTCTACGACACCGTGCTGTCCAATAAGGCCAAAATCAAGAAACATCGCCGCGAGTTCAGGGAGATCTTCGGAATCGACCTGAACAATTACTACGACATCATCATCGGCTTTGACGTAATTGCCTTCGATGAGAAGTTCATTCAGCCGGCTGAAGGTCAAAGCACGCACGACAAGGTGAATGAAAAATACGGCGCGCGCGCCGTGGATCTGGTACTGGAGCTGTTGAAAGGAATCTAACCATGAAATTAGTAATAACCATAGACCTGGACAATGAATCTTTCCAGCCGGACCCCATCCCGGAAATCCGAAGGCAGCTCTTTGAAGTCTCACGCCGGCTGACTGCGCTAGACCAGCTCGCCATTCCAATCAGGATGCCACTCATTGATGCCAATGGGAACATCTGCGGCTCGGCGGCCCTGACCCGCGTTCGGCTGAGGCGCACAAGGACGCTGGACTGATGACATTGCACATTAGTGATGGGTATCAGACTATCGAATATTACCTCCAGGAAGAGGAAAAGAAACTGGGTTGGGCCAGGAATCTTCTGGCTCACCAGAAACCCCTGGATGCTATCTGCGACATCGTGCAACTGGGCAAGCTGTGGAATTCCACACGTGACCACTTGCTACTCGACTACGTCGGCAAGGCCGAGAACGAGGAAGAGGCGCGGGAAGACCTGTCCCGCATCATGTCGGCCCTGAAGGTTATCTTTGAGGACCTAAAGATACACCAATGGAGTGATGCTCGCTATCCCACCGGCCTGTACGTAGGTGAAGGCCGTCTGGGCCGATTGAAAATTCCGATTGAACTTGAGGTGCGCTGGCTACCAGCATATTGTCGGCTGACATTCTCGAAGCGCGTGGTGCGCTCGACGAGATGGATACCTCTGGCGTCATGAAGGGCATAATCGGTCAGACACAGATTACTTCCCGCTCTCCATCACCACTGGTGGCACAACCTGCTCCACCCTCAGCGTGCCCGAGACCTTGATTTTGTTGAGAAACGTTGGCTCAAAAGGCACCAACCGGCTCTCTTTTCCGACGCCGGAATTTTTGTCCAGATTGCCAAAAAGGAGTGCCAACTTCACCATCGTATCCGTGATGGCATTCAAAGCCAGCGCCTTATCTCGCGTGGACGTACTGGTGTCAATGGCATCCGCCACTAGAGACTCAATGACCTCACCAATGCGCATGGAGGCCGTGACCAGGCCCTCAGCGGCCCCCGCTCCAATCTTAGCCTGAATGACTGCATAGTTCTCCGGCTCAGACAGCCAGTCCCGGAACTTTCCATAAGTAATCCCAGCCATGTCACAGGCCGTCCGGAAGGAGAGCCGGTCCTGGATGACCAGTTCATAGACCTTCATGACCTGTCGTTCGTAAACTTTGCCCGCTTCGAGGGCGTATTGAGGGAGAGTAGGCATGACTTTAGTTTAATCAAGTGGTAATAATATGTCAACAGCAACTTTCACATTCACTCACGAGATTCACACGTCCACCGGCCGGTACTATGCCACACCTCATCCACTTCGGGAAGGCAACTGGTACGTGGTTTGCACTATTCCCGATCAGGGCCTCTACACACTCAAAGAGACACTTCACCTTGACCCGCGCGCCGACATCCTTATTCTGATAACTCCTAAAATCTTGAGGGTACGCACCTAGGTCAAATGTCCTCAATTTATGGTTAGTTGTCAGACAAACAGGCCATGAACTACATGAACAAGGTCCTGCCGCCGCTCACCCAAGGGGCGCCAGGACCTTGTTGTAGCCACTGGGCTTTTTTGTGCTATAGTTTATTCATCTGACAACACCTATGGTACCCAACGAAACCTCACATGGCCGCCCGCAGGTGGCCCGCCTATTCAATCAACTCCCGCACGTGTCCTGGCTGGACAACGAGAACTCCGGCAACGGCCACTACGAGTCCGGACGCCCGGATGCCTTCGTGGATCTGGCCGGTGCGCTAGCCTACGTGGAAGTCAAGGGCCGCGCATACTCCATCTATTTGGGCAACCCACTTAACCCGGATGATAAAGATGGCTGGAAAGTCAATCAGCGTAACTGGTATACACAGGTCTGCAACAAGACCGGCACACCCTACTGGTTAGCAGTGTGGTCCTATCCTGAGCTGGAACCCAAGCGGGTCTACCAGGAACACGCTTGGCTCTTCCTGGTCAGGCCGGATGACTGGTTGCGCGCCGAGGCCCACATCTTTCCCAAACGCACCATTCTCCTGGAAACCTTGAAGAAGGTCTGGGCCAGGCTGGAGTTGGAGTGGGAGCACGGTATCTGGAATATTCCTTATCAGCATCCCTTCTGGGACTCTCTGCCCGAAGCCTGCGCCAAGAGAATCCTATTCGATAAACTAGAGCCAGTATGAGTGATACCGAACTAAGCCTCAAAGAGTTCGTGGCCTTCGCAGACAGCAACCAGGCCCCCGCCCAACTCAATCAAGCCGCCTACGAGACAGCCTATAGGGCAGTGGCCAACGACATCGCCGGTCGCGCACTGACCAACCAGGAACTGGCCGAGTTCCTGGCCGAGAACATCAAACAGCCCGGCTTCCTGAGCCGCGTGGAGGACTACGTCTTCAATCAAGTGGCCAAAGTTTCCGGCGCCGGAATTTCAGCCATGGGTCTCCAGGCCGCCGCCATGGCCGAGACCGGCTACTTCCACTACAACCCCAATAACCCCGCTGACATCGAGGCCCACCTGCGCGATTGCCTGGACAAACTGCCCGATAGCGACCTAGTCTCGGCCTCCTACCTGAATTTCTATGCCAGGTTGGTGCCCTACTGCCGGGAGCATGGCTTGAAAGTCCCGGCCCTGTGGAGCAAGGGCACCAAAGAGAAGTGCCGGCTGGCCGCGGACAAGTTCCGCCGCGAATTCAACCAGAAGCACGACTCAGGCAAAGCTGAAGTTCAGGACGAGTTGGCAAGGAAAGTGGAACACATCCTGAGTGACATCGCCAACCCCGCGGTCAGCGTCAATCAGTTCGAGGCCAAACACTGGGCCAAGAACCAGCCGGGCAACACCACTCCGATTCTGGCCTACCGGGCGTTGACTGAGACGGGGCTGATCATCCTGCTGGAATGCAACACCGAGATGGGTTTGACTATTGAGCGATTGCTAGGGAGGAACGTCACATGGAACGAGGCAAGCGTCAACGATCTAATACAACAACTCAAGGCCAACTCAGGCTCACGACCCCAGGCAGGCGACTGAGGTAAAACAGACAATGCTCCTCTGAATAAGTTTTCAGCCGGCTGAAGAATCAGGAGTATAATTCAATCAATCGCATAGGCCTTGGGTTGACAGCCAGGCCACGAACTGTATGCCTCCAGAGTTGTGTGGAGCGGGTAAGGCCAATCCCGGAGAGGGTTAGTTCCCTTCTCAGGGCCGGGCCGTCAACCCGCCTGGCCCGTTCCACACTGCCCTGGAGGTTCTTTTTCAGGCCACGAAGTATTCAGGTGACAAAATGAGCATATTAGAAAAAGACGTAGAACTTGATTTTATGAATGAACTACAGGGTTCTGGCTTTATGGTTCTTGGAAACCAGATTGCCTTGTCAGATGGCCCGGCCAGCAAAGAACAAACCGTTGAAGTCTGGAAAGCGGGCTCAAAATGAGCTTGCTGATTCCAAACTCTTTTCAGACACCCAATATCTACATTGACCGTTATATGCACCTCCTGACTGACTCGGAGTTGCGTGTGCTTTTCTATACCATTCGACGCACCTTTGGTTTTCAGAAGGTCAGTGACCGGATTTCTATCAGCCAGTATGTAGATGGCAAGAAGAATCAGGAGGGCGAATCGCTAGACTACGGTACAGGTTTGGCGCGCGCATCGGTTATCAAGGCGTTAGACAGCCTCATTGCCTTTGGATTTATGCTCAAAGATTCAGAAAACAATCCGGTGTTGAATAATGGCTGTGCCTATTCACTGCAATTGGATGAACAACACATTGACCTGCCAGGTCTCCAAAAGCGGTTTAGCGAACAGCATCAGCATGACAGCGAGCGCACTCAAATTGCCAGGGACGCAAAAAAAGATCGGTCTAGCGGACAGACCGGGGGTGGTCTGTCCGCTAGACCGGACCCGGTCTATGGGCTAGACACACAAAACCAAGTAGAAACCAAGGAGAAACCCAGTAACGATGTTTCTCTTCTCGGCGACCAGATCGTTGAGGTTCCATTCTTCTCAAAGGCATCAATGCGTGATGCCTATTATGTAAAATGCGACTTTTGTGGAGATCCTCTTTCACAAGAACTTGATACCTGTCCTGAATGTGATCGGCCAGTTGCCTGGAAAAACTCGAAGAGGGCTGACGCCAGAGCTCGAAAGTTGAAAAGGATGTACTCAGGTGACACAAAAACGACCCTTCCCGCGTTTTTGAGTGACACTACGATGAAAGTGGCACGCCTGGCAGAAATCAAGGAATTTCCAGCCCCTAGAAAGAAAGACGGCAATCATCATTTCCTTGAACAGGGTCTGCATAAGTATGAGTTATTGTATGGCTCCGAGTACGTCATGGACATAGCCAGGAAGTGCCAAATTGAACATAGTCGAAACAACAAGCCTCTCGGCACGATACTGCTAAACCACATCCTCCGCTGTCTGGAGAATGGGCAGGACCCCACGTTGAAAAACAAACCAAAGTTTCAGTCGGCTGAAGACAAATCCCAAGGAGAATCCTGGTGACTTCCAAACCACCGAATCTACGTGACTCAATCTTCCTGCCCCGTGAAATCTCCGAGGCCACTCTGGCCTACTACCGCTCCCTGCGCCAGTTCACCGTGGAGTTCGGCACAGCTGGAATCCCCTTCTTCCTCCCGGAAGTGGATGCCAAGGTCAACCCTGGCCTGCCGGGAGAACTCTACTACTGGCTGGGCCGCTCGGGCCACTTCAAGACGGCCGGCCTGTACCACGTCGCCTCTTCCCTGGCCAACCTCCTCATCGCCCGCAACCTGCACGACAAATACTTCCCGCTCTTCGTTTCCACCGAGAACATCATCGAGTCCCTCACCGTCCGGGAGTCAGCCAAGACCTTGCGCTTCGACACCAATGACTTCCGGCGTGGCAAGATGACCGACCAGAACCTCCATTCCCTGGAACGCTGGCTGGAACTGGACCGTAAGGGCAATCCCCTGGTGCTCATGGGCAGTTCCTACTCGCACGGCGCCATCCCCATCTCGGTGGAGCTCATCGCCCAGGGCATCCACCTCATCGAACACGAGACCGGCCGCAAGTGCATTCTCATGGCCGGCGACTTCATCCAGAACTTCGGAGCCTCCTCCAGCATCACCGAACGCCAGATGGACAACACCGTGGCCATCATCCGGGACAACTCCAAGCTCTGCCAGCGGCTGTGCAAGGACACCAAGAGCTTCTGGCTGGTCGGCGCTCAGGCGCGCGCGGAGGTGGACGACTACCCCAACCCCTTTCCCACCCAGCGCGATTCGGCCTGGGGCATCCAAATCGAGCAGGATGCCAATGCCATGGTCTACTCGGTCCGTCCCTGGAAATATAAAAAACAGAACAAGACTCAATTCTTCACCACCATTCAGAACGAGTTTGGAGTCAGTCTGGACGACCCCCGGCTACTCAACCTAGTCATCATGGGCGCCCTCAAGCAGAAGGAGGGCGATGTCGGCGATCGTATTCCAGTCTTTGCCGACCCCGCTATGGGCATCCTGGACAGTTGGGATAAGGAATTGAGAAGCTATGGACGCGAAACAGCGTTTTGACCTCATCACTCTCAAAGACAAACTGGGCCAGGAAATCGAACACCGCCTCGGGCCTCCGGCCTTGACTCTGGCCAACAGCACCGAACTCATCTATCTCTGCCCATTGCATTCCGAAAATACACCCTCCTTCCACGTCTACACTCTCGCCCGTGACGGCCACGAGCCGCACTACATGTGCTACGGCTGTGGAGCGCACGGAGATGTCATCAAGTTCGTCCAGCTCTTCGATCGGGTGGACTTCATCGAGGCCTGCAAACGCCTGGGCGCGGAGACGCACAACCCGGATGCCGCGGCCGCCTACAAACAACGCATGGCCGAGCAACGGGCCGAGACCCGCGCCCGCCGTGAGAAGAACCGGGAGCAATTCCTGGCCGCTCACGTCTGGGAGACCTACTATCGCCAGCACAACCAGAGCCTCGAAGACCTTTGGATTCAGCACGGCATCCCACCTAAGTATCAGGACTTTTGGCAACTAGGCTACACCCCGGATAAGACCTACGCCTATCAGGACGGCTTCAACCACGCCCCAGCCCTGACCATTCCCTTCTGGGCCTTCACCAACGGTCGTACCGGCTATGTCCAGCACCTCCAGTACCGGTTGCTGGGAGATCTGCCACCCGGCGCCGGGAAATATAGGTTTGAGGATGGGATGGGCACAGCCGCCTTCGTGGCCGACTATCGCCAGCATCCGGGCGACGGGGAAGACCTGCTCATCGTGGAGGGTGGCAAAAAGGCCATGGTGATGTGGCTGGGCCTGGGTCAGTCCATGCAAGTCATCGGCCTACCCTCCATGCTGGATGATGGCGACTCCCTTCCTGACCTGCGCCAGTTCAAACGGCGTTATGTCTGGCTCGACCCCGAGGCGCAGGTACGTCCCAAGCAGGCCTCGGCCGGCTGGGTCCCGGCGGACGTGGCTCTGAGCCGCGCGCTGGGCCAGGAAGGCACGCGCCTGATCCGGGAAACACTCAAGCCCGACGACTGGTGCCTCAAGTGGCAACCCACGCCCAATCAACTTCGGCAAGTCCTCAGTGTCAGTTCCATCAGGTGCCCATGATTACAACGAAACAAGCCGTATCAGAACTCTTTAACACGATTGACGAACGCACTCTACTCAAGACCTTAGCTGAAAATCATGGGTACATCAAGCATGAACTGCCTCCTCGAAATTGAAATCACCCGCGCTGAAGGCCTACGGGCCATGGACTTCAGACTGCTGGGCTGGGTTGGTTTGTACTTATACTGCGATCTCACCGAGCCGGCCCTGTTTCAGTTCAACCTGCTCAAGCAGACTGAGGAGCGCTTTGTCATTCTGCACCTCGGCCTCATCTGCCTGGGCCTGGCTGTGTACCTGTAAAACCAAAGGAATTTCCCAAATGAAACTTACTGGAGCAAATCAATGACCTTCGAGGAATGTAAAGACCACTTCAACCGGGACGTTCAGACCGTTCTCGGCCCCGGCGTCATCTGGGGCGTCGGGGAACCCGGCGTGCTGGTCTGCATTCGCAGCCTGCACGGCGCGCGCTGGCTAGACCCACAGACCGTGAGCAAACTCAATGCGTCGTCATCGAAAACAAGAACCACCCGCCACGTTCACCCTAAATCAAGCCCGCCTCTTGTTCCAAACAGAGGGCCTAACAGGCAAGTTGGAAGCCCTGACTGAACTTGTCGAGGCCGGCCTGGCTTTTCAACTGGGAACGGTCCGTCATCAAGGCAAACTGTACTTACGTTACACCCTCTCCGACTTCGGGAAATTTGTCAAGAAAGGACTTCATCTGTGAACGCCAAACACTCACCTCGCTATGCGGTCAGCGAAGACTATGGCAAATTGACGCTCTATGACGATAAAGTCAGTCTATCCATCCTGTCTTTCGACATTTGCAGCGATGAAACCAATGTCTTGAAAGACCAACTCGACCGCTGGCTGGGCCTCCTGGCCTTGAAGATGGTCGCCTACCTGATGACCAACAACTTTGGTCAGTGGAATTACCACTGGCAAGCCAAGAGACCCCAATGAATCAACACACTCATCTCGAATGTCGCACGGCTAATCACAACAAACAATATCACGTGTTCCTCGAAGCCGAAGGCCAGGGCTTCATCGTCTACGCCACCTACGGCCCCATCGGTGGCACCCTCCAGAAGACCGTCAAGACCAATTCGCCTGTCTCGCTGACGGAGGCCAGGAAGACCTTCGACAAACTGGTCAATGAGAAACTGGCCAAGGGCTACGCTGCTCAGATGGGAGTTTCAGCCAGCGGAAAAGTCAGTGGCCAATCCACACGCGAGCAGACAGGCATTCTTCCAGTGCTACTGGAGGAAGTAGACAGCCAGGATCAACTCAATCTCCTGCTTCGGAATAGCGACCATGGGATGCAGGAGAAGAAGGACGGGCGGAGGCTGTTGATTGAAGGCAAACGTCATCCCAGCCTATCCGTGCACGGTATCAATCGCAAGGGACAAGTGACCGAGCTGGCCCAAGAAATTGCCGAGAGCGCCCTGGTCCTGCTGACCGAGGAAGAAAGTTTTCTATTGGATGGCGAGGCCATGGGCGACACCTTCTGGGCCTTTGACCTGTTGGAACTCAACGGCCAGAACTGGCGCGACAAAGCCTACATCGACCGCTACCTAGAGTTGCGCTTCATTCTAGGCAAAAGCACTCAAGCGCTCCGGCTCGTTGAGATGTCCTCCTCGCAATCGGCCAAGGAAAACTTGTTTGCCCGTTATCAGGCTGATGGCCTTGAAGGCGTGGTTTTCAAGCGTCTTGAGTCACCCTACAGCGAGCCTCAGTTGAAATGGAAGTTCTGGGCCGAGGCTGATTGCATCGTGGCCGCCGGCAAGCCCAACAAGCGCAGTGTCGGCCTGGAAGTCTATCAGGGCACCAATCGGCGCTTCATCGGCAACGTCACCATCCCGGCCAACTACGACATTCCACCAGTCGGCGCAGTGGTCAAGACCAAGTATTTGTACGCGACCAAGGCTGGCATTCTGTACCAGCCACAGTATCAGGGCGAACGCGATGACAAGGCCGCCAAGGACTGTTTCTTCAGCCAGCTGAAGTTCAAGAACAACGAGAGCGAGGACTCAGATGAAAATTGAGAAAACCACCTTCTACACCCGCCGCGTGTTGGTGACTGGCTTGCCGCAAGAGCACCCGCTCGACCCAGCCCAACAAGAAATCATGATCAACTACACTGGTCAGCCCACCGGGGCGAATGCCATTCCACTAGACCACATCATCATCCCGGAGATCATCCGCCGTTTCAACGCCCACGAAGACTTGCTAGCTGCCCTGGTATCCATCGTCGGCTGGACAAGGGCGACAACCGACCCATGGAACCTGGAGATTGCGTGTGATCTGGCTATGTCAGCAATTGCCAAGGCCAATAAGAGCGAGGACAATGATGGCTGAAACCACTGGACTACCAGCACGGGTGGGTTGCCAGAAAGTCAGTCCTGGCTGTAAAAATTGCTATGCTGAAACACTAATGCAACGCTATCCACGTTTCCACAACACCTGGGGGCCGGTCAGCCTCTCCAATCGTGTGCGCACCAGTGAGGCCAACTGGAATAAACCCTTCCAGTGGAACCGCAAGGCCGAGAAACGGTCCGAGCCCTGGTACGTCTTCTGCCAGTCACTTTCCGACTTCGGAGAGATCAACCCGGCCTTGAACTGCAATGAAATTTAGTCAATGTTCTCCATCCGGGTTAGATTTTGAGTTCGAGGGTGACGAGTACATTCGCGGGAAAAAACCGGGCCCGTGCTGGCATTGTGGAGATTTCACCCGATGGGTCAGCGTAATTTTCGAGGCCCATCTTTGTTCTGAAGAATGTGCGCGCGCCAAATGGATTGAGTACATTATTCAACTGGGAGAAAACCATGAAAGAAGAATTCGAGAAGTGGGCCAAAGCCCAACATAAAAACATATCCCCAAATCTCATCGAGGATGAATACGGATTTGATTATTTCGACTTGGAAACTCAATATTTTTGGGAATGTTGGCAAGCGGCATGGGGCGCTGTATTTGACGTGCTTCAAACCGAACTCGATGGCGGCTATCGCCTGCCTGATGTTAGAATACCGGGAGTACTCCGGGAAAAGTTGCGCTGAGTTAAAGTGAAAATATGAGTGACTACACCGATAGCCTGTCAGATGCTGACGATCCGCCCCTCAAAACTTTTTTGCTTGAGCAACTATCTAATGCCGAAGAGCGTGTTAATCGCGGCGAGATAACCTTAGAGAACGCATATTGGCAAGGGAGAAAAGATGCTTTCAGATTGGCGTTAGCGTATTATCTCAATGACCCCGG
>Ga0315281_10002784_pt1 | contig 25915 bp, 22 predicted proteins | sample YL17G07_0_MG_FD_204540 | JGI IMG/M metagenome (GOLD analysis project Ga0315281, IMG submission 204540) | Sediment microbial communities from Yellowstone Lake, YNP, Wyoming, USA - YL17G07_0 | ecosystem: Environmental > Aquatic > Freshwater > Lake > Sediment | place: USA: Wyoming | collected... | reverse complement strand
AGCTGCACGACGACATCGCCCGGCTTCATCACGTATTCACCGTCATCGAGCAGCAGAACGCGCTCGCCTTCCAGCACGATTCCGTAGTCCACCGTCTCCGATTTGTGCACGGGGGACGAAAAAGCGTTCGCGCCACCCTTGTCCCAGGTCCCGCCGGGCCGTTGTCTGGGCTCATGCAGCGGCACAGCAGCCGGGTCGTTGGCGGGATCGTAACCAGGAGGCCGTGCCGGCGATTGCACGATGCGCAGATGCCCGCCGTGTTCTGGCGGCTCGAAACTGAAAGGCAGCCTGCCATCATCGCGCTCGCCGGAAACGGGGACAGGGCAAGCCGGGTAGACCCAGACATCGGTCATGCACGTGCCGGGCCGGATGGCCCCGGGGTTGACGTTGGGCGCCGCGCTGTCGAACAGCACATGCGATCTGCCCTGCGCGTCGTTGCCGGTGACCACGCGCCGTATTGGTTTCAGCGTCGCCGCCATGTCATCATTCCTCCTGATCGTGAGTTTCGGGCCACATTGAAATTTTACTCGATGGTGATTTTTTGGCTGCGTATCACCTTGCCCCAGCGTTCGGTCTCGACGCGTATCCAGCGGTCGAATTCCGCCGGCGTACTGCCAACGGTTTCGTAGCCCATTTCCGCGAATCGTGTTTTCAATTCGGGTTGGGCGAGGATCCTGACGATTTCCGAATTGATTTGCGCAATGATTGCGCGCGGCGTTTTGGCCGGCGCCAGAATTCCAACCCACGACTCCGCCGTGAAATTGAGAAAGGTTTCTTTCATCGTCGGTACGCCGGGAACAGCCGGGTTGCGTTTCTCCGAAGTGACGGCGATGGCGTGCAGCCGGCCTGCTTTAACGAATCCGTTGAGCGTCGGCACGGTGGCGAACATTGCATCGACTTGCCCTGTGACCAGATCGTTGACTGCGAGCCCGGCACCCTTGTACGGCACGTTGGTGACGTCGATGCGGGCTTCGAGCTTCAGCAGTTCCATCAGCAATCGGGCGGGAGAGCCGGGCCCGACCGTCGCAAAATTCAACGCGCCCGGCCTCATCTTTGCGAGTTGCACCAGGTCCTGCACTGTCTTGACGTTTAGCTTGGGGTGAACGGCCAGCAGCAGCGGGCCGCGCACAAGCAGCGAAATGGGCGCCAGGTCCGCGAGCGTGTCGTATTCGATGTTCTTGAAGAGGTGAGGGTTGGACGCATGGCTGTCGAAGACGGCAAGCAATGTGTAGCCGTCGGGGGTGGCCTTGACGGCCATTGCAGTGCCGATGGTGCTCCCGGCGCCCACGCGGTTGTCGACGATGACCTGCTGGCCCATCGCCTCAGTGAGTTTGGCTGCGACCAGTCGTGCGCTGATGTCGGCGAGGCCGGCTGGCGCGTTCGGGACTATGAGCCTGATTGGTTTACTCGGGTACGCATGGGCATGGCCGAATGCCGCGGAAATTGCCAGCGCGAGTCCGGCGACTAATTGATGGCGGTGCTTCATCCTTCTTCTTCTCCTTCGGGGCTTGCGAGGCAAGAGTAGGATGCCTCGCGCAGCGGGCAGCATTATAACTGCCACATACCGGCGGCAGGATGGCGTGGTAAAGTTTCAGCCCCGGATCAGGGAGCGAGAGCAATGAGCAGCAGCACAAACCGGACGAGGAAAAAACCGCAGCTGGTGCGCGAACGCGTCAGCGAAGAGGAGTGGCAACTGCGTTGCGAACTGGCGGCCGCGCATCGCCTGGTCGCCCATTTCGTGTTCGTGGACATGACCTATAACCATATCTCGGCGCGCGTCCCGGGCGAGCCGAATCACTTCCTGGTCAAGGCCGAAAATGTGTTCATGGAGCAGGTGACCGCCTCCAATATTGTCAAGTATGACGTCGATGGCAAACAGGTAATGGAGTCTGCCTACAAGGCGAGCCCAGCCGCCTACAACGTCCACGCTGCGGTTTTGAAGGCGCGGCCGGACATTATTGCGGCGGTGCATACGCATTCGCCGGCGAACCTCGCGGTCTCCGCGCAGAAGCACGGCCTGCTGCCGCTTACGCAACAGGCGATGCGCTTTTACAACCGCATTGCCTATTATCCGAACGAGGTTGATGACACCACGCGCGAAGGCACAGACAAGATGGCGCAAGCGCTGGGCGACAAGTGGGTGATGATCCTCGAAAACCACGGTGCGCTGGTGTGCGGCGCGACTCTGCCCGAGGCTTACATCTACCATCACTTCTTCGAACTCGCATGCCGGGCCCAGGTCGGCGCGCTGGCGGGCGGTGGTGAACTGATTACGCCGTCCCGGGAAGTCTGCGAGGAGCGCGCAAAAAAATTCGGCCGTATCGGCGTCTACGATTCTAAAAGTCGCGACTGGGTTGCGAGCATGGCGCTCATCGAGAAGCTGTATCCCGAATACAAGGAATAATAGATGGGCAGTTTCCGATTGTTGAATTACCAGGGACCGCAAGGCGAGGCACGTCCGGGCGTACTGGTCGGTTGCAATGCGATCGTCGATCTGCGGGAGGCGCTTCCCGGCAAAACATGGTCGGCTTCTACGCTGGCGGTGCTAGGTGCTTGGGAGGAAGCGCTGCCCGCTCTGCACGCGCTCGCGGATTCGCCGAAAGGCACGCAGCGCCCGCTGGCCGGGGTGAAATTGCTTGCCCCGCTGCTTTATCCGCCGGCGATCTATTGCACTGGCGCAAACTACATGGCGCACGCCGAGGAAATGTCGGCGGAAGGCAGCGGCGTTGACAAGGCTACGACCCAGCCGTATCTGTTTTTGAAGTCGGCCCAGCATTGTGTAATAGGGCCGGGCGCGGAAATCAGGCTGCCCGGCGTGTCCAAAAAAGTCGATTGGGAGGCCGAGTGCGCGGTGGTCATCGGCAAGCCCGGCCGCAACATCAAGGTCGAGGACGCGATGCAGCACGTTGCCGGCTACACCATTATGAACGATTTATCCGCGCGCGATCTCTCCCGCCGGCCCGATTGGCCGCGCTGGAATATCGACTGGTTCGGCCACAAAAACTTCGAAGGAGCGGCGCCGATGGGGCCGTGGATTACGCCGGCAGACGAGATCGCCGACATCTACGCGTGCCAGCTCAGGCTGTGGGTGAATCAGGAAAAGATGCAGGACACGCTGGTCTCGGGCCTGATCTTCAACATTGCCGAGCTGATCGAATATCTGAGCCGCCGCCTGACGCTGCGTCCGGGGGATGTCATTGCAACCGGCACGCCGTCCGGCGTCGGACGGCCGCGCGGCATTTTTCTCAAACCCGGGGACAAGGTGCGGATCGAGCTCGCAAACGTCGGCGTGCTCGAAAACCCGGTGGTGCAAGGCGAATAGTTCCGGATGGATATTTCCCACATCGGGCCCGGGCTGAAAGGTTCCATCGAGGTCGTGGTCGGCGAGCAGCACACGGCACCTCACGTCGGCAGCGGGCGAGTGCACGTGCTGGCGACGCCGGTGATGATAAACCTGATGGAAGCGGCGGCGCTGCAGGCCGTCGAAGGTTTGCTTCCGGCCGGTTACCAGACCGTCGGTATCCATCTCGACGTGACGCATGTCGCTGCGACACCGGTCGGCATGCGCGTGCGTGCCCATGCTGAACTGACCAAGGTCGAGAAACGCACGCTGACTTTCCGCGTGCACGCTGAGGACGCGAAAGAGCCCATCGGCGAAGGCGTGCACGAGCGCATCATCATCAACCTTGAACGCTTCGACGTGCGCATGCAGGAAAAAATCAAACTGATCGGCGAGTCCTGAGCAGAGTGGAAAAACCCAGAAAGGCGCATGTACATTGGCTTCCAGGCGATTTACCTGCGTTTAACCGGACACGATTGATTTCAAAGGGCGGGCATGCTGGTCAAATTCAGGATTAACGGAGACCCGGTCGAGGTGATGCTCAAAACCGGCGACCGCCTGCTGGTCGACGTGCTGCGCGAAGACCTGCAGATGACGGGTACCAAACACGGTTGCGGCATCGGTTCCTGCGGAACTTGCACCGTGCTCGTGGATGGAGAGCCGGTTGCCGCGTGTTTGCAGCTTGCGGCGCTGGTCGACGGTGCAGAAATCCGGACCATCGAAGGTCTTGCCGGCGCGTCCGTCTTGCACCCGGTGCAGCAGGCTTTCATCAATCGATCCGGGCTGCAATGCGGAATCTGCACACCGGGACACATCATGGCCGCGTGCGCGCTTCTCGAAAAAACCGCGGAACCAACGGACGAGCAGATTCGCAACAGCATGGACAGCGTTTATTGCCGCTGCACTGGTTATGTCCGGATTGCCGAAGCATACAAGGAAGCTGTAATGCTTTCGCGCAAGGCGGGCAAATGAATCAGCACGATTCACGAATGAACGCGGCCGGCGGCCTGCTCATCGTCGGCAAGGACGTGCCGCGCACTGACGCAATTCCAAAAGTAACCGGCGCCGCGCAGTACGTCGCCGATCTGCATTTTCCCGGCATGCTGCACGCAGCGGTACTGCGCAGCCCGCATCCGCACGCGCGTATCGTCAGCATTGACACCAGTGCTGCTGCTGCGCTGCCGGGCGTCAAAGCGGTTGCGACCGGCGCCGATACGGCGCAGCGCAAGTGGGGCTGCTTCCGTCCTGACCTCTATCCGCTCGCGATCACGAAGGTGCGCTATGTTGGAGACGAAGTTGCGGCAGTCGCGGCGGTGACCGCGGAAATTGCCCGTGCCGCAGTCGACCTCATCAAAGTCGAATACAAAGTGCTGCCTGCCGTGTTGTCCATGGACGAGGCGCTCGCCGCGGGAGCGCCGTTGGTGCACGACGATGCCGCAGGCAATGTCGCGCATCATTTTGCGTTCGAACGGGGTGACGTCGATGCCGGGTTCAAGGCAAGCGATGTAATAGTCGACGGCACGTGGCAAAGCGCGCGTCAATGGCACACTGCGCTCGAAACCATCGGCTGCGTCGCGCACTGGACAGACAATCGCGTGACGATGTGGTGCAACACTCAGACGCCGTTTCTCGCGCGCGGCCGCTATGCGATTGCATTAGGCGTGCCAGAGAGCCAGGTGCGTGTAATCCAGACCGAGGTCGGCGGCGGCTTCGGCGGCAAGTCCGGTGACGATAACGCATCGGTGGTTTGTGCCATCCTCGCACGCAAGGCGGGCAAGCCGGTCAAGCTCATCCATACCCGCGAAGAGGAGTTTCTGGCGAGCCATCCGCGCATGCCGATGCGCTATTGGGTAAAGCTCGGGTTCAGCCGCGACGGCCGCATCAAGGCAAAAGAAATCAAAATGCTGGCCGACAACGGCGCTTATACCGGCAAGTCGCAGGCGATACTGGGTGCGGCTTCGGTGCGCCACGATGCCTTGTACAAATACCCGGCAGTGCGAGGGGACTCGACACTCGTCTATACCAATATGGTGCCGACCGGTGCATTTCGCGGTTTTGGCAATCCGTCGGCGGATTGGGCGGTCGAGCAGGCATGGGATCTCGCGGCGCAAAAACTCGGCATCGACATAATGGAGTTATTGCGCCTGAACGCCGTAGAGCCGGGCGACGTGTCTCCGCACAACCACAAGATTACGAGTTGCGAGCTCAAGCAATGCATCGATAAGGCCGCACAGCTGATCGGGTGGAAGGAAAAACGCAAAAACCGCAAACCGAATCGCGGGCTTGGAATGGGGTGCAGCATACACGTCAACGGCCGCCGCAGTTTCGGCGACTGGGACGGCAGCTCGGCAATAGTGCGCATCAACGACGATGGCCGCGCCACCATCATCACCGGCGAAGGGGAAATCGGCCAGGGCACGCTGACGGTGTTGCGCCAGATCGCAGCGGAGGAACTCGGTCTGCCCTACGCCGACGTCGACATAACGCGACCCGACACCGATGTGCATCCCTACGCGCTCGGCGCGCTCGCAAGCCGCGTAACTTATGTGGCTGGCAATGCCGTCAAGCGCGCCGCCACGGCGGCCAGAACGCAGTTGCTGGCAGCGGCTTCTGCGCAGTTCAGGCTGCCACCGGAGGATCTGACAATTATCAACGGCGAAATCGGCCCCAGCCACGGGCGCGAAACCGAATTCAAAACTGTGGCGGCTGTTGTGCGGGCGCATATTTATCAGCCGGACGGGCAGCCGATTATCGGCGTCGGAAATTGGGATAACCCATCCGATTTTCCGGACCACAGCCGTTATGGCAATGAATCGGGTGCTTACAATTTCGCGGTGCAGGCAGTGGAGGTCGAAGTCGACCCTGGCACCGGCAAGGTCACCGTGCTGGAAATCGCGGCGGCGGTCGATTGCGGCACCGTCATACATCCCGCCGCTGCCGAAGGGCAAGTCACAGGCGCGGTGACGCAGGGGCTGGGTTATGCGTTGACGGAATATTTCGACTGGTATAACGGTGCACCGACCGACCCGAATCTCAAGGATTACCCGATCCCATCCGCGGCGATGATGCCGAAAATACATGTTGCCTTCGCCGATTCCTACGAGCCGTCGGGACCGTTCGGTGCCAAGGGTCTGGGGGAAATCGGTCTCGACGCCATACCTGCGGCGATTGCCAATGCCGTCGCTGATGCGGTCGGCGTGCGCATTACCGAGTTGCCGATCACATCTGAAAAAATATTTCGCGCGCTGCATCCACAGGCATTCGCGCAGGAAAAACCCGTCGCGCCGATTGCCCCCAAAGGTTCAGTGTGGTCGCGAATTACGTCAGGCTTGCCATCCGGCGCGCGTTCCGTCACAACAGAACTTATCTTTGCCGGCAGCGTGGATGAGGTCATCGCTGCACTGGCGGCCGGGGATGCCGCCATCGTGTCCGGCGGCATGTCGCACGCAGTGCGCCGCGAGCGTACCGGTTATCCGCAGGCAAAGCGCCTGATCGCGGTTGGGCGCATTGCCGAACTCAATGAGATGTCCGTCGATGAAACAGGTGTGCTGCGCGCAGGTTCCGCTGTACGTTTACAGACGCTCTATAACGACGCTCGTGTGATGCGGGGCTGGCAGGCGATTGATGATGCGCTGGAAGCCGTAGGCCACGCCCGCATACGCCACGGAATTACGGTCGGCGGCAGCATTGGCCCATTGATTTCCGGTTTTGATTTGCCGGTGGCGCTGCTTGCTCTGGAATCGAGAGTTACGGTGGCCGCGCCGCAGGGTCGGCGCGTCATGGCGTTGCCCGACTTATATGAGCAACGGCTCGCGCGGGGCGAAATGGTAGTCGGCGTCGAAGCCGATCCGCTGCCGCAGCGTAGCGGCACAAGTTTTCTTAAGTACATGCCACGCAACGTATTGGAAATTCCGACGGTGAATACGGCCGCGCTGGTCATAGTCGGCGCCGACGGCAAGTGCAGTCAGGCGCGCGTAGTGGTGGGCTCGGTCAGCTGGAAGCCGATTATCCTCGACTGCAGGCAGATAGTCGGGCAGCGGTTCGACCTCACGATGCTGCGCGATGCGGTACAAAGCGTGCGTGCGCTTGCCGAACCGCTGCCGGATGTGCGGGGTTCGGGCGCCTATAAGCGTGAAATGGCGGTCGAGTTTGCGGCGCGCGCGCTTATGGTGGCATGGCAACGTGCGATAGCGCGACAATAGAAGAGGAAGGCGATGATGAAAAGCCACGTTAATGAGGTTTTCAATACATCGCGTCGGGCGCAAGTCGCGAAATATTTCCGGCTGTGGATGCTGCGCGCGTGTTGCGCCATAACGGTTCTGGTATCCACCGGCGGTCATGTTCCGGCGCAAAATTATCCAGGCGGACCAGTGCGCATGATCGTGCCATTTCCGGCGGGCGGCGGAGTGGACAGCGCGGGCCGCATCCTTGCGGCGAAACTCAGCGAGAGCTTTGGCAAGTCCTTCGTCATAGAGAACCGCAGCGGCGCCAACGGCAATATCGGTACCGAGGCTGTTGCCAAATCGGCCAAAGATGGCTACACGCTGCTCTTCACCGGCGCGGGCCTGGTCACGAACCCCAGCCTCTACAGCAAGACCGGATATGACGTCATCAAGGATTTCGAGCCGATCAGCCTGATGGCGCTGGGGCCCAACGTGCTGGTGGTGCATCCTTCGCTGCCGGTAAAGTCGGTGAAGGACCTTATCGCTTTGGCAAAAGCCAGGCCAGGTCAGATCGGATTCGCCGGGTCGGGAAGCGGCAGCACTCCGCATCTCGCCGGGGAACTGTTCAACACATTGGCGGGTGTCCAGATGGTCCACGTGCCTTATCGTGGCTCGGGTCCGGCGATGATCGGCGTCCTGGGCGGCGAGGCGCCTGTCATGTTTCTGCCTGCGATCAACGCCGGTCCGCATGTCAAGTCCGGACGGTTGCGTGCAATCGCCGTGACCAGCTTGGTTCGCCTGGCGGCCATGCCCGATGTGCCGACGGTGGCCGAAGCGGGTCTGCGCGGCTATGAATCGAGCCAGTGGTACGGGTTGCTGGCGCCGGCCGGCACGCCGGAAGACATCCTGAATTTGCTCAACATGCACGTTGCGAAAATCATGCAAGCTGCGGACATCAAGCAGCGCCTGACTGACGACGGTTTGGTGCCGGTCGGCAACACACGCGAGCAATTAGCAGCCCACATCAAAGCAGAAATCGCGAAGTGGGCGAAAGTCATCAAGCAATCGGGCGCCCGTATCGATTGATCTGCGCAGCGCTCTCAAATCGCGCGCTTCACCCACACCGCGCTGTCGTGAAATACCGCACCGCCGTTCGGCGGCCCCGGATCGGCGCCGACCAGTGCGTTGACGCCAATCCCGGTTTCGTAGTCCGAATTCGGCCAGATCGACTCGATGACCAGAACGCCGCGCTGCAGGCCGTCGAATGCCTTCGCATGCACCACGATCTCCCCGCGCTGGTTGCCGATCTTCACGCGGTCGCCGCTCGCAATGCCGAGCTCTTCGCAGTCCGCAGGATGAATCAATGCTGTCGGACGCTGCTCGCGCTTGCGGGACGTCGGGGTTTGCGTGAACGTGGTGTTGAGGAAGCTGCGCGCAGGTGCGGTAACCAGGCGGAACGGATGATTTGCGTTGGCACTTTCGATTGAGTCCATGTGGTCGGGCAGGGCCGGCATCTGCGCATGATATTTGCCCAGTCTTGACCAATCCGGTTTGAAATGGAACTTGCCATCGCCGTGCGGGAAGCCGTTGAGAAAGTGCGATGTCGCGAAATCCGGCTGGCGGTCGAGCCAGTGATCGCGATATAGCGTTTGTGCGTCCGGGTAGCCCGAAACCCTGAGTGTTTCCTCTATGATCTCCCACGCCGACATGTCGAAGCCTCGGTGTGCGGCGCCGAGCCGCTTGGCGAGCTCGCAGATCACGACATGGTTCTCGCGCGACTCTGCGCAAGGGTCGATGACCTTGCGTGTTACCTGGAAAAACGAATGCCCGCCGGCGCGGTAGATATCATCGTGCTCGAGGAACGTGGTTGCCGGCAGTACGATGTCGGCGAGCCGCGCGGTGTCGGTCAGAAACTGTTCGTGCACGCACACGAAAAGATCGTCGCGCAGCAGGCCGGCGCGCGTCTTCAGGGCCTCCGGGCACACCGCCACGGGATTCGTATTCTGGATCAGCATTGCCGTGACCGGCGGGCCGTCGCCAAGATCAGATTTGTCGCCGGTCAGTATCGGTCCCGCCCGCGATTGGTCGAGCACTCGCAATGTCGTGTCGAGGCGGTCTTTGCCTTTGATCAGCGTGTCGTCGATCCGGTAGATGTCGGCATTGCTGTAGAACGTACCGCCGCCCTTGTGCCGCCATTTGCCGCCGACGGTCGCGAGACAAGCGACCGCGTGCACGTTGGCCGCGCCGTTGCGCGAGCGCGAGAAGCCGAAGCCCACGCGGATGAATGCCCGCTGCGTTGTTCCGTAAAGGTTTGCAATCTCCTCGATTTGCGCCACCGCAAGTCCGGTTATTTGCGCTGCCCACAGCGGGGTCCGGGCAGCAAGATGTTTTTCCAGCTCGTCCGGCGCATCCGAGTGTTGGTGCAAATACCCGCGGTCGGCGTGGCCGTCGCGAAACATGACATGCATGATCGCGCAAGCGAGTGCGCCGTCGGTGCCAGGCCTCAGCGGCAAGTGCAGGTCGGCAACTTTGGCCGTCGGCGTGCGATAGGGATCGATTACGACGAGGCGGGCATGGCGTTCGCGCCGCGCGCGCGCGATGTGGGTCATTACGTTGACCTGGGTCGACGCGGGATTGTTGCCCCATACGATCACGAGGTCGGACTCGGCCATTTCACGGGGGTCAGGGCCGATCTTGGCACCGACGCCCGCGAGCCAGCCGGCATCGACCAGGGTATTGCAGATCGTCGAATGCTGGCGCGAATACCTCATCACGTGGCGCAGTCGTTCGATGCCGTCGCGCTGCACGAGACCCATGGTGCCAGCGTAGTACAGCGGCCACACGGTTTCTGAACCGTAACGTTGCGCGGCAAGCATGAATTGCTCGGCAACCTCGTCGAGCGCGTCGTCCCATGTGATTGGCAGAAATTCGCCACTGCCTTTGGCGCCTTTGCGTTTGAGTGGCTGCGTCAGGCGATCGGCGTGATGCACCCGCTCGGCGTAGCGCGCGACTTTTTCGCAGATAACGCCCGCTGTGTAATTGTTTGCTGCGGCGCCCCGTATGCGTCCGATGCGGTGAGAATCAATTTTTTCGACCTCGAGCGCGCAGGTGCTTGGGCAGTCGTGCGGGCAGGCGCTGTGAACGATGGTGGTCATGGCGGCATGAATGATAGCGCGACATAGGAATAAGCGGCAGTTTTGACGCGCAAAAATGCTTGACCGGGCGGGTTTTCGGTGCAAATCTACAGCGAATCGGTCAGTAACGGAATCATTGATGGGTGCGTTGAACACATTGTCGGCGGTCGAAGCGGTACGCCAGATTGGTGCGCGCAAGATCACCTCGGAAGCTCTGGTAGGCGACTGTCTCGAACGCATAGCGGCGCGCGAAGGTTCTGTGCAGGCGTGGCAGTATCTCGACCGCGATGCCGCGCTTGCGCAGGCACGTGCCGCCGATGCAGGGCCCAATCGCGGCCTGCTGCACGGACTGCCGGTTGGCGTAAAAGACCTGATTGATACCGTCGACATGCCGACCACTTACGGTTCGCCGATATACGCGGACCATCGCCCGGCGTGGGACGCACCGTGCGTCGCGTTGACGCGCGCGGCCGGCGGCATCGTGCTCGGCAAAACCGTGACTACGGAATTTGCCGTGCTGCATCCGGGCAAAACGCGAAATCCGCACAACTTCGGCCATACGCCGGGTGGATCATCGTCAGGTTCTGCGGCTGCAGTTGCCGACTATATGGTGCCCTTGGCTTTCGGCAGCCAGACCGCGGGCTCCGTCATTCGTCCGGCAGCGTTCTGCGGAGTCGTTGGCTACAAGCCTAGCTACGGCTTGATCAGCCGCGTTGGCGTCAAGGCGCTGTCGGACACGCTCGATACCATAGGTACGATTGCACGCACGGTGCCAGATGCCGCGCTGTTTGCGGCGGCGATTACCGGCCGTAGTGATTTGTTGATCGAAAAGCCGCTAGCGTCGAGGCCGCGGGTCGGCATTTGCCGTACCTACGAATGGAAACATGCGCAGCCTGAAACCATTGCGGCGCTCGAAAACGCGGCCAGGCAGCTTGGTGGCGCCGGAGTCGCGGTCAGCGATGTCAATCTGCCGCCGACGTACGCTAATCTCGCGCAGGCCCAGATCGACATCATGTTCGTCGAACAGGCGCAATCGCTGGCGTATGAGCGGCTTAACCACTGGCGGCAGATCAGCGAGCGGTTGCGTGGCATACTCGATGCCGGCCTCAAGACTCCGCTCGATCGCTATGATGCGGCGCAAATATTGGCGCGTAACTGCCGGCGTACGTTGACGGAGGTTTTTGCCGATTGCGACGTGTTGCTTGCGCCGAGCGCGCCGGGTGCGGCGCCGGCGGATCTTACCGTGACTGGCGACCCGATCTTCAATCGCATATGGACACTGTTGCGGGTGCCGTGCGTGACCATTCCGGTTGCTTCAGCTCCCAACGGGTTGCCGGTCGGAGTTCAGGTGATAGGCGCGCCCGGTAGCGATGCGCGAACGCTTGCTGCTGCGCACTGGTTGCACGAGGCATTGCGGTGAACCCCGCTATGCTGGAGCAGGCGTAAGACTACGTTTCAGGCAATGCCGAGCCGCCGCTGGACGCCGGTCAGCGGCGCTCGTCAGCGAGCAGGCGGACGACGTCTTCGCCGCCGCGCGATTTATCGCGGCTTTCGGGCGTTTCCTTGCCTAGCTGGGTGGCGGCGACAAATTCGTACATGTCGGCTGCTCCTTGAAAAATGCGGGGCGTGAGCCCAACGGCTTCGAAAGTTTGCGCGATTTGCAGCATCTCCGGCACCCAGCGATAAGCCTTGGGTGGCGTCACTGGCAGCGCGCCCATAAATCTGTCGTAAACCTCCTTGTGAGTTTCTTTGAATTGAGCGATGAACGCGGCGTCGACTCCAAGCCGCCGCGCCGCGATCAGCAGCTCAAGTATCATGGCGATCATGCCTTTGTTCATCGCGCCGTAACATATTTTGACCGCGCTGGCGTCGCCGAGCCGGTCGCTCAGTACCCGCACCGCAATCTGCGGCGTCGCAAGCTGCTCGAGTTCTGGCGCCTCTTTCCCGGAGACGTAGAAAGAAATTTTGGAATTTCCGCGCGGTGGAGCCCCGATGATGCTGGCGTCGGCGCAGCGGCCGCCGGCGGCAGTGATTTTCGCGTTGATGGATTGCAGCGTCCCAGGCGCAATGGCGTTGCAGTCAACGAACAGCGGTTTGCGTTTCGCCACGGCCAGCGATTGTGCGACTTCTCCGGCAAATTCGAGCGCGGCGCCGGGATTCATGATCGAAAGTATGACGTCGCATTCCGCAATCAGCTTCTCAATGGAACCGACGTCGGTGAGGCCGGCCTGTTGCGCCAGCGCTTTGCTGCGCGCGCTGCGCCTATCAAGTGCGGTGCAAACGTTAAACCCTTTTTGCTTCAGCTGCAGCGCGACCGCCTGTCCCATGTCACCCGGACTCATGACGCCGATGTTCCTGATTTCCATGTCCTGCCTCCCGATTTCTGCGCGTTCAAAGCGGTCGATTTTACTCCAAATGGCGAGTTACTCGATGCGGGGTCCTGAGATGGCATGGTTTACAATCTCGGCTGATGCGGCTATGCCGCGGTGCCGCACCTCGGGACATCCATGAGTTTCTATGCCATCGTCGCATTGACGGTGCTCAATTTCAGCAGTGCAATGCCCGATTGATTCGAATCGACTTTATGCCGACCTACGCGCCATGACTGCAGGCGGGGACCGCGCCGAAAAACCGGCCGCCAAGGCCCTGCAGGCTTGCCGGCATGTTTTTGTTGCCGTGGTTTTCGTTTGCTGCAGCAATGTTTCGGCTGCAAGCGAGCTCCCAGGCACTGCGATCGCATCGGCGCATCCACTCGCTACGGCGGCGGGATACCAGATGTTGCGCCATGGCGGCAACGCGTTTGACGCCGCGATCGCAGTCGGCGCCGCGCTGGCGGTGGTAGAGCCGTATTCATCCGGATTGGGCGGCGGCGGGTTTTGGTTATTGCATCGCGCGGCCGACGGTTACCAGACCATGCTTGATGCCAGGGAGACCGCACCGGCCGCGGTTTTGCTTTCAATGTATTTGGATGATCGCGGCAAACCGATCCCGGGCGCGACGCGGCAGGGCGGCAAGGCGGCGGCCATTCCGGGAGTGCCTGCAGGCATGGCACACCTCGCGCGCAACTACGGCCGGCTGCCCCTTGCGCAGTCGCTGGCGCCGGCGATCGCACTGGCGCGCGACGGGTTCAAAGTCGATCCTCGCTACGCCAACATTGCCAAATTGCGCGAGCGCTTTCTGCTTAGCGGCATCAATACGGCGCGCATCTTTCTCGATGGCAACCAAGCGCCGCGGCCTGGCTATTTACTGCGGCAGCCGCAACTCGCCGCTACGCTGGAATTGATTGCGCGGGAAGGGAGTGACGGGTTTTACCGCGGACGACTTGCCGAGGAGCTGGTGGCGGCAGTGAATGCGGCTGGCGGCGTGTGGAGTATATCGGACCTCAAGAGTTACCGGGTGGTCGAGCGCGCGCCAGTCAAATTCAGTTATCAGGGTGCGACGATAACTTCCGCTGCGTTGCCGTCCGCGGGCGGGATCACGCTTGCGCAGACGCTGAACATCCTCGAGCAGTTCAAGATATCTGACGCGCGCGCTCCGGCCTCCGCGCACCTCGTGATCGAAGCCTTGCGGCGCGGTTTCCAGGACCGCGCGCTTTATCTGGGGGATAGCGATTTCGTGCCAGTGCCGACCTCGAAACTGATGGCCAAGTCTTACGCGAAAAGCCGTGCCGCCGGCATCGACCCGGCAGCAGCGACGCCGATCGACAGGCTGGGTGGCGACACGCCAATTCAGAGCGAGAGCGGCAACACTACGCATTATTCGGTAATTGACGCCGAGGGCAACCGGGTCGGAGCCACGCTGAGCATCAATTTCCTGTTCGGCGCGGGTGTGGTGGCAGGAAATACCGGGATCCTGCTGAACGACGAGATGGACGATTTTTCGCTGCTGCCCGAAGTTCCCGATGGCTATCTGCTGCGCGGCGGAGCAGGCAACCGCATCGAGCCGCGCAAGCGGCCGTTGTCGAGCATGACACCGACGTTTGTCGAGGACGGCAGGGGCGTGCTGGTGCTGGGAGCGCCGGGCGGATCGCGCATCATCAGCCAGGTGCTGCTCGCCATCCTCGATTACATGAATCAGGGCGAGGTCGATTTAATGCGTCTGGTTTCGGCACCGCGATATCATCATCAATACTGGCCGGACCGGGTCGAGATCGAACCGGATAGTTTTTCTGCCGAGTGGCGCGGCGCGCTTGCCGCAAGAAAGCACACGCTGCAGATCGGCGGCCGCCGTTGGGGCAATATGCAGGTAGTGTTCAGGTCCCGGCGTGATGGCGCAACGCAGGCGGCCAGCGATCCACGCGGATTGGATCTGGGTTGGTATTAAAATCGGGGTTCGAAGTCAATTTAGCCGGAGGGGAAAATCATGTCAGGAGCTGGTCACGGCCATGGTGTCGAGCACGGTGGTCCGGAAAACAAGCGAATTGCGCTGTTGATTGCAGTGCTGGCGCTGGTGCTGGCGTTTTCGGAAACTTTGGGCAAGAGCGCGCAGACTGCCGCCCTCAGCCAGAACATCGAAGCATCCAATTTATGGTCATTTTTTCAGGCCAAGACCGTGAGGATGACCGTTCTGCGCACTGCCGCCGAAAATGCCGAGATCGAGTTGCATCAAATTTCATTGCCCAAGACCCGCGAGGCCATCGAGAAACGCATCGCGGCCTGGCGCAAGACCGCGGAGCGCTACGATTCGGAGCCGGATACCGGCGAGGGCCGCAAGGAGCTTGCCGCGCGGGCCAAAGAGGCGGAGAAAAAGCGCGAACGCTCGCTCGCGGCTTATCACCACTACGAAGTCGGATCGGCGGCGGTGCAGATCGCCATCGTACTCGCTTCGGCGGCGATCATCACTGGCATGGCCGTGTTGGTCTGGATAGCCGCCGGGCTCGGCGTCGTTGGCGTGGTTTTCTGCGGCATTGGATTTTTTGCGCCGACTGCAGTGCATCTGTTCTGAGTTGAGATGACGGGCGCTACGCATACCCGGACATCGGGGTGGCCGCAGTGCGAAGTGCGGTAAAATCTGCTCCATTAACTGGCGCGACGAACGAATGAAGACCACCTTTCTCGAATTCGAGCAGCCGATCGCCGAGCTAGAAACCAAAATCGACGAGCTGCGCTATGTGCAGGACGATTCGGCGCTCGACATTTCGGAGGAAATTGCCCGGCTGCAGAAAAAAAGTCAGGCGTTGACCAAAGAAGTCTACGGCAAACTCTCGGCCTGGCAGATCGCCCAGGTCGCGCGCCACCCGCAGCGACCGTATTCGCTCGACTACATCCAGAATATTTTCACCGGCTTCGAAGAACTTCACGGTGATCGCGCGTTCGCCGACGATCCGGCGATCATCGGCGGGCTGGCGCGTTTCAATGGCCAGACCGTGATGGTGATTGGGCACCAGAAGGGGCGCGATACCAAGGACAAGATATACCGCAATTTCGGCATGCCCAAGCCGGAGGGTTACCGCAAGGCGCTGCGGTTAATGAGGCTCGCCGAAAAATTCGGCGTGCCGGTGTTTACTTTTATCGACACGCCGGGCGCGTATCCCGGCGTCGGCGCCGAGGAACGCGGGCAATCGGAGGCGATAGGCCGCAATCTGTACGTGATGGCCGAGTTGCGCGTTCCCATCATCTGCACGGTTATCGGCGAAGGTGGTTCGGGCGGGGCTCTGGCAATCGCGGTAGGGGACGCGCTTGTCATGCTGCAATATTCGACCTATGCGGTGATTTCACCCGAGGGTTGCGCCTCGATTCTGTGGAAAAGCGCCGATTACGCCGCCGAGGCCGCCGAAACGCTAGGCATTACCGCACACCGTCTCAAGACCCTGGGTCTGATCGATAAAATCGTCAGCGAGCCGCTGGGAGGGGCTCATCGCGACCACGACGCGATGATGCAAAACCTCAAAAAAGCGCTACAGGACACCTGGCGTCCGCTGCAAAACCGATCAATCGACGAACTGCTCGAGAAGCGTTTCGAGCGGCTGATGGGTTATGGCAAGTTCAAGGAAGTCGCGGACAAGTAACCGGCTGCTCACTCACGTTACTGCGGTTATCAAGCAGCACGTGAAGAGCGGCGACCGCCTGGTTGCGGGCCTGAGTGGCGGCGTGGACTCGGTGGTCCTGGTCGATCTGCTGCGGCGCCTGTCGAAAACACTCCGTTTCGAGTTCGCGGCAATTCACGTCAACCACCAGATTAACCCGGCCGCGACCCGCTGGGCCGCATTTTGCCGCGCATACTGCAAGCGGCGAGGGATTCCGCTGACGGTTGTGCGGGTGAAAGTGTTGCGCGGTGACAGCCTCGAAGCAGCAGCGCGCGCTGCCCGCTATGGGGCATTCGCGGCACTGCCGGCCGATTTCGTCGTGTTGGCTCACAATCTCGATGATCAAGCGGAAACCGTCCTCCTGCAGCTGCTGCGCGGCGCCGGCGTCAAGGGTTTGAGCGCAATGCCGGTAGTCAGGAATCAGGAATCAGGATTCAGGATTCAGCAAGCTTCCGTCAAGGACAAGAAACCGAAGAAGAGCCGTTCCCCGAATCCCGAATCCCGAATCCTGAATCCTCAAGTTTTGCGTCCGCTGCTGGAGATTCCGCGCAGCGAAATCGAGGCCTATGCGCGCCGCCGCCGGCTCAAGTGGATCGAAGACGACAGCAATGCCGATATCGGGTTCGACCGCAATTTTTTGCGCCACCAGGTGTTGCCGGTAATCGCGCAGCGCTACCCGGCTTACCGCACGACCCTGATGCGTGCCAGCCGCAATTTCGCAGAGGCTGCAAAGATGCTCAGCGAGTTGGCTGGCGCCGATGCGCAGTTGTCCGGGCAAGGGCTCAAAATCAGTGACTTGCGCGGACTCTCGATGGAACGGGTCAAGAATGTGCTGCGGCATTTTCTCGGGCTGCACGGTGTGACCATGCCGAATGCTGCGCGCCTCACCGAGTGTGCACGTCAGTTACGGCGGGAGAGTCGTGGTACGCGATTCGCCATCGACCTTGGCGACCATCAGCTGCGTCGTTTTGAGGACGAATTGCGGGTAATTCCCGCGGGCGGCACGCTAAATCGGGCGTTTGCTCGTCGCTGGCGTGGCGAAAATAGGCTTTATTTGCAAGAACTTGGCGGTACGCTGGTGCTGAAAAAAGGCCGCGGTACCGGTATCAGCCTCGCGAAGCTCCGGGCGCGACCAGTGACGATACGGCTGCGGCAGGGCGGGGAGCGGTTTCGTCCACACGCTTCGCGGCCGCGCCGCAGCCTTAAGAATCTGCTGCAGGAAGCACGCATGCCTCCTTGGCAGCGTGATCGCCTTCCCCTTTTGTTCCAGGGTAAAGCCCTGGTCTTTGTCCCGGGAATAGGTATCGATTCCGCATTTCGCGCTAGCATCGACGAAGCCACGGTCGAGCCGCGTTGGGAACCGGTCTGAACGTCGTCGGGACCAAGCTGAAATTGCCCGAAACGGCTTTATTTCAAAGCCTTATCGTGGTATTCTTACAAATTAACCTTAAAATTCAGACACAAAGGGAGTTGCATGGCGGTAGAGCGCACTCTTTCAATCATCAAGCCAGACGCAGTGGCCAACAACGTGATCGGCCAGATTCTGGCCCGTTTCGAGGGCGCCGGCTTGAAAATTATCGCCGCCCGTATGCGGCACCTGTCGCGGCAGGAAGCGGAAGGCTTTTATGCGGTGCATCGCGCGCGGCCATTTTTCAAGGACCTGGTTGATTTCATGATCTCAGGCCCGGTAATGGTGCAGGTATTGGAAGGAGAGAACGCAATACAGAAAAATCGCGATCTTATGGGCGCCACCGATCCCAAGAAAGCCGCCCAAGGAACGATACGCGCGGACTTCGCTCAAAGCATAGACGCCAATGCCGTGCATGGTTCGGATGGCCCCGAGACGGCCAAAGTCGAAATCGCCTACTTTTTCCCGACGCTGAACATCTATACACGTTAATTTTGCGGCCATGACCGTCAACCTGCTCGAATTTGATAAAAATGGATTCGTGCAGTTTTGCGCGGAAATGGGCGAAAAACCGTTTCGCGCGAGACAGCTGATGCGCTGGATCCATCGCTCCGGCGCCGCCAGTTTTGACACGATGACGGATATTTCGAAGCCGTTGCGCGAGCAGCTCAGTTCGGAGGCGGAAATTCGCCCGCCGCGCGTGGTCCGGGATACAGTCGCCGCGGACGGTACTCGCAAATGGCTGCTTGATGTCGGCACCGGCAATGCGGTTGAAACGGTATTTATCCCGGAACGCGATCGCGGCACCTTGTGTATATCCTCGCAGGCGGGCTGCGCGCTGGAATGCTCGTTTTGTTCGACGGGACGGCAGGGATTTAACCGTAATCTGACGGTCGCTGAGATTATCGGCCAGTTGTGGCTGGCCAATCGCGATTTGGGCCGCGGCGTAAGCGCGGACAGGCCGATCAGCAATGTCGTGATGATGGGCATGGGGGAGCCGCTCGCCAATTTCGACAACGTAGTGGCCGCGCTGCAGTTGATGCTCGACGATGATGCCTACGGTTTGTCGCGCCGTCGCGTTACGCTTAGCACGTCCGGACTGGTGCCAGGGATCGACCGGCTGCGTGATGCGTGTCCGGTGGCTCTTGCAGTATCGCTGCACGCAGCGAATGACGCGCTGCGCGACGAACTGGTGCCGATTAACCGGAAATATCCTCTCAAGGAACTGCTGGCCGCGTGCCTGCGCTATATCGAAAAAGCGCCGCGAGACTTCGTGACATTCGAATATGTGATGCTGGCCGGCGTCAACGATAGCGTCAATCATGCACGGCAGCTCGTGAGTCTGGTGCGGTCAGTGCCATGCAAAATCAACCTGATTCCGTTCAATCCGTTCCCGAATTCGGGTTACCAGCGCTCGAATGCCGCAACAATCTCATGTTTCAGGGATGTGTTGATGCAGGCCGAACTCACGGTGACGGTGCGCAGAACGCGTGGTGAAGATATCGATGCGGCGTGCGGACAGCTGGCTGGGCAGGTGCAGGATAAAACGCAGCGGCGCCAGCGGCGTTTCGCGACGGCAACATTGTGAGGCTCGCCATGAGAAAACTGATTGCTGCGGGGGTGGTGTTGATCGTCGCGGGTTGTGCCGGCACCGGCACTGAGACTGCCAGCTACGCGCCGCAAAGCGGTGGCGATAGCGAGGCGCAGACACGGGCTCGGGTTCACGCTGAGCTTGCGTCAGGCTACCTCGAGCTTGGCAATTACGGAGTTGCCTTGCAGGAAGCTGGTGAAGCATTGAAAGCCGACCCGAATTACGGCCCGGCTTTCAACGTGCTGGGTTTGGTCTATATGGGGTTGCGCGACGACAAGGCGGCCGAAAGCAACTTTCAGCGAGCGTTGCGCATTAACGCCCTCGATTCGGACGCGAACAACAATTACGGCTGGTTCTTGTGCCAGCGCAAGCGCGAACGGGAATCGGTCAAATACTTCCTGGCCGCATTGCGCAATCCGTTGTATACGACGCCCGAAAAGTCGTGGGCCAATGCCGGCATTTGCGCGCGCATGGCCGGCGATCTTATTGCGGCCGAAGATTATTTTCAGATGGCGTTGAAGCTGCGCCCCAATCAACTGCAGGCGCTGCTTCAGATGGCAGACATGGCTTACAAGAACAAGAATTATGCGGGCGCCAAGGCCTATCTCGTGCGCCTGGGAGGGGATGCGCCACAGACGCCGGAATTGCTGTGGCTTGCCCTGCGCGTAGAGCGCGCGCTTGGCGATCGGAACGCCGAGGCCAGCCTCGCGTTCCAGTTGCGCAGGAATTTTCCCAATTCGCGCGAAGTGAGCGCTCTGAGCGCAGGCCGATACGAATGACCGAGGCGGTTTCCGCTAACGCAGCAGAAGTTGCGCCGGTGCCGGCCGGGCGGCAGCTTGAGTTGGCGCGCGAGGGCTGCGGTCTTAGCGTGGCTGACGTTGCGCGCCAACTCAAGCTGTCGGCGTGGCAGGTCGAGGCATTGGAGGCCGATAACTATGTGCGCTTGCCGGGAATGGTGTTCGTTCGTGGGTTTATCCGAAATTATGCGCGCCTGGTCAAGATCGATCCGGTGCTGCTGCTGGCGGATGCCGAGCGGCAATTACCGGCGGCTGCGCGTGCCGCGCCCGAATTGCCGCCGTCGGCCGAGATTCCGTTTCCGAGCGGTCGCGAGTTCAACTGGCGCAAATACGCGATTGCGGCGCTGATATTGCTGGTGCCAGTCGTGTTTTTCGAGTTTTATCGAGACGATACGACCGATGCTTTGGTAAAGTCGCGGGAGGTTGAACTGCCGGCACCGCAAGTCGCAACGGCGGAACCGGCAGCGGTTGCGAAGGTTGAGCCGCCGGTGTCCGCAGGTAGTAACGTTGCAGTTGACTCCACGCGCACGGCAGCTGCGATGAAGCGGGCCGAGAAATACCCGCCTGAAAAACCAGCGATTACCCCGCGCGCGACGGCCAGGGAATATAGCCCGGGCGAGCATCAGGTCAAACTCAGGTTTGCTCGGGAGTCGTGGGTCGAAATTCGTGATCGCAACGGCTACAAAATTTTTTCGCAACTCAATCCTGCCGGCGCCGAGCATGTGGTGAGCGGCCAGCCGCCGCTTACACTGGTGGTGGGCAATGCCGTTGGCGTGCGCGTCACTTACAACGATCAGCCGGTTGATCTTGCACCTCACACCAAGATCGACGTTGCGCGTTTGACCCTGGAATAGCAGCCATGTACGGAGTGCAGCCGCGCCGGGTGGCGCGTCAGGTGTTGGTTGGCGGCGTCACCGTTGGCGGTGGCGCCCCGATCGTCGTGCAGTCGATGACCAATACCGACACTGCCGACATAGCGGCGACTGTGGCGCAGGTGGCGGCGTTGGCGCATGCCGGTTCGGAGTTGGTGCGCGTCACCGTCAATACCGCCGAAGCGGCGGCGGCGGTGCCGCACATTCGTGAGCGGTTGGCCGCACTTGGGGTTGAGGTACCGCTCATTGGTGATTTCCATTTCAACGGTCACCGGTTGCTCACCCAGCATCCGGCTTGCGCCGACGCGCTCGCCAAACTGCGCATCAATCCCGGGAACGTCGGTCACGGCAGCAAGCGCGACGAGCAGTTCGCGACCCTGATCGAATTCGCGTGCCGCTACGACAAGCCGGTGCGCATCGGTGTCAACTGGGGCAGTCTCGATCCCGCGCTGCTCGCGCGCCTGATGGACGATAACGCGCGGCGACCAAAGCCCGAGGACGCGGCCGTGATAACGCGCGAAGCGCTGGTGGCTTCCGCTCTTGACAGCGCGCGGCAGGCCGAAGATCTGGGATTGCCGGGCGACAGGATCGTGCTGTCGTGCAAAGTGAGCGGCGTACAGGACCTGATCGTGGTCTACCGCGATCTTGCGGCGCGCTGCGATTATCCGCTGCATTTGGGTCTAACCGAAGCGGGGATGGGATCGAAAGGCATAGTCGCTTCGACAGCGGCACTCGCCGTACTGCTGCAGGAAGGCGTGGGCGATACCATCCGAATTTCGCTTACGCCGGAACCAGGCGGTGACCGCACGCGTGAGGTCGTGGTGGCACAGGAAATCCTGCAAACGATGGGTTTGCGTTCTTTTACGCCGATGGTTATTGCTTGTCCCGGCTGCGGCCGCACCACCAGCACGTTTTTTCAGGAGCTGGCCGACAAGATCCAGTCGTACTTGCGCGAGCAGATGCCGCGATGGCGCGACCGCTATCCCGGGGTCGAGACAATGAACGTCGCGGTAATGGGCTGCGTGGTCAACGGTCCGGGCGAGAGCAAGCACGCCAATATCGGCATCAGCCTGCCCGGGTCCGGCGAGAACCCGGTTGCGCCGGTATACATCGACGGCGTCAAGGAAGTGACGTTGAAAGGCGACAGCATCGCTGCTGAATTCCAGGCCCTGATCGAGCGATACGTGCAAAAAAACTATGCAGCCAAAGAATCGCCGGCTGAACGCTCCGTGACCACGTTAGCCTAGAGGCTGCCGTTCTCATGACCAGTAAAATCCAGGCTGTGCGCGGGATGAACGACGTCCTGCCCGAGCATGCGCCGTTGTGGGAGTTCTTCGAGAACACCGTGCGCGAGGTGTTCCGGCAGTACGGCTATCGCAATATCCGCACGCCCATTGTTGAGCGCACCGAGCTGTTCGTGCGCGGTGTGGGTGCTGTCACCGATATCGTTGAAAAGGAAATGTATTCGTTTGCGGACGCGATGAACGGCGATAATCTGTCATTGCGACCCGAAGGTACCGCGCCGACCGTACGCGCTGCACTGGAGCACAACCTGCTTTACAACGGGCCGCAGCGCCTGTGGTACAGCGGCCCGCTGTTCCGCCACGAACGCCCGCAGAAGGGCCGCTATCGCCAGTACCACACCTTCGGCGCCGAGGCGCTGGGATTTGCAGGGACTGACATCGATGTCGAACTGCTGGTGATGGCGCGCCGACTTTGGCAAAACCTCGGCATAGTTGGCGTACAACTTCAGATCAACACCATAGGCAGCGCCGCGGAGCGGCGCGCATTCCGCGATGGATTGGTTGGGTATTTCGAGCGTCATCGTCACGCGCTCAATGAGGCCGAAGTCAAGCGGCTGCATAGCAATCCAATGCGCATTCTGGACAGCAAGAATCCGGATCTGCAGAAGATTATTGAGGCAGCTCCCAGATTGATCGATACTATCGGTGCCGAGTCACGCACCAGTTTTGACGCAGTGCAGGCCGGATTGGATGCCGCAGCGATTCCGTTCAGCATCAATCCGCGGCTGGTGCGGGGACTCGACTACTACAACCATACAGTGTTCGAATGGGTGAGCGACCGGCTGGGTGCGCAGAATGCAATTTGCTCAGGCGGCCGCTATGACGGACTGTTCGAGCAGCTCGGGGGAAAAGCCACGCCTTGCTGCGGGTTTGGCATCGGCGTCGAGCGCACGCTGTTGCTTCTGGAAGAGAGTAAAATTCAGCATCAGGTCACGCCAGATGCGTATTTGGTGCATCAAGGCGAGCAGGCCGGGCCCTTTGCGTTTCGCGTAGCCGAGCAGTTGCGCGACTGCGGTCTGAGCGTGGTGCTCGATGGCGGCAGCGGCAGCTTCAAATCCCAGATGAAAAGAGCCGACGCAAGCAACGCGCGTTTTGCAGTAATCATCGGCGACGACGAGGCAAAATCGTTGCGGGTCGGTGTGAAGCCGTTGCGCGCGGCGGGAGAGCAAATTTTGTGCGAGCCCGCGCGGGCCGCAGAGATAATCAGAGTCAACCAAGGATGAGCGATGGCGGTTTACGATCTTGAAGAGCAGGAACAAATAGCCGAATTAAAGGCGTGGTGGAATCAGTATCGTAATTTGATACTGGTCGTGGTAACCGTGGCGGCTATGACGGTGGGCGGGATCCAGGGCTGGCGCTATTACCGGGACAAGCAGGCGCTGGACGCGGGCGAATTGTATGTGCAGCTGCAAGGCGCCGTCGGCGGCAATGATCAGAAGAAAGTCCAGGACATCGCTGCAATTCTGGCCGAGAAATATCCGCGCACGAGCTACGCTGCGTTCGCCGCGCTTGCCGGGGCCAAGGCCGCATTTGAAAGTGGGGACGCGGCCGGAGCCAGGACCCGCTTGCAGTGGGTAATTGAAAATGCGCGCGAAGATGAGATGCGCGAGATCGCCCGCCTGCGGCTCGCCGGAGTGCTGTTGGACGAGAAGAAATTCGACGAAGCGCTGAAATTACTTGAAGCAAGCCGTGCCGATGCATTGAGTGCACTTTACGCCGATCTCAAGGGTGACGTGCTGGTGGCGCAAGGCAAATCTGCCGAGGCGCGCAGCGCCTATCAGCTGGCGCTGGACAAATCCGACGCCAAGAGTCCTTACCGCGGACTGATCCAAATCAAGCTCGATGCGCTGGGTTCGGCGCAATGACAATTTCGGTCCTGTTGCGAGCTGCGCTTGCGTTGGCGGTGCTGTCAGCTGGCGGCTGCTCGTTTGCTCCAGGTGATTATATTGACAAGTTGACCAGCGGCGGGCCCGTAATCAAGCCCGCCGAGCTGGTCGCATTAAAACCAAGTGCGAATGCCAAAATTCTGTGGCGAGGCGGCGCGGGCTCTTCCGAAAAGTTTGTATTTACCCCATTGCTTGATGGTGGCGCTGTCTACGCGGCTGGTGCGGCCGGGCAGATCACACGTTTCGATGTGGGCACCGGCAGGCAACTTGCGCGCATCGACACCAAACACCGCCTGTCCGGCGGTGTAGGCGGCGACGGGCGTTATATTCTTGCTGGCACGGGCAAGGGGGAGGTGCTTGCGTTCGACCCGGGCGGCAAGCTGTTATGGCAAGCGCAAATCACCAGCGACGTGCTGAGTGCGCCACAGATCGACCAGGGCATCGTCGTGGTGCGCAGCGGCGACGGACGTATTTATGGGTTCGACGCCGTAACCGGCAGCCGCAAATGGATTTATCAGCGCACGTTGCCGGCGCTGACAGTGCGAACCAACGTGGGCGTGGTGCTGTATCGCGGGGCGGTATTTGCCGGTTTTCCCGGCGGCAGGCTGGTAGCGCTTACCCTCGGCAACGGCAATCTCGGCTGGGAGGCGACGGTGGCGCTGCCCAAGGGTTCCACGGAACTCGAACGAGTCGCGGACATTTCAAGTCCGCCGGTGCACGACGGCAAGCAAATCTGCGCCGCTGCATTCCAGGGGCGGGTTGCATGTTTCGACCTGGCCAAGGGCGCCCTGTTGTGGGCGCGAGACATTTCGAGCGTGGCGGGCATTGCGATGGATGGCCTCAATGTCTATGTGTCCGACGACAAAAGTGCAGTTATTGCATTCGACAAGGGCACAGGCGCCAGCCTGTGGAAGCAGGACAAACTGTATGGCCGTAATATCAGCATGCCGGTGGTTGTCGGCAAATTTCTTGCAGTTGGCGATTATCAGGGCTACCTGCATATCCTGTCGTGTGATGATGGATCGTTTGTTGCGCGTCTCGCGACCGATGGCAGTGCGATTGCCGCGCTGGTGGCCACTACCGACGCCAATATTCTGGTCCAGACCCGCAACGGCGGGATATTCGCGATTAGCATCCAGTAGGTGCGTTCCCCGCGGCATTGGCGGCAAGGCTTAACTTGATACCAACGGTAGTCATAATCGGGCGGCCGAACGTCGGCAAGTCCACCTTGTTCAACCGGCTCACACGCAGCCGCGATGCGCTGGTCGCCGATTTGCCGGGTCTTACGCGCGATCGCCATTACGGACGCGGCCGTGTCGGTGACAAGCGGTATATCGTGGTCGATACCGGGGGTCTGGAGCCGGTGGCGCCGGACGGAATATTGCAGGCGATGGC
>Ga0315281_10002783_pt1 | contig 25924 bp, 29 predicted proteins | sample YL17G07_0_MG_FD_204540 | JGI IMG/M metagenome (GOLD analysis project Ga0315281, IMG submission 204540) | Sediment microbial communities from Yellowstone Lake, YNP, Wyoming, USA - YL17G07_0 | ecosystem: Environmental > Aquatic > Freshwater > Lake > Sediment | place: USA: Wyoming | collected... | reverse complement strand
AGGTGCTCACCGGCCGAACGAAGGACATGGCGTAAGGCCATCGAAGGTCGCACTGCGACCTCTGATGGCCGCGTCTATGGTGCTTCCGCGGCCGGCGTCTTTGGACGCTAGCCGCAACGGGGCGGCCGTCCGCGGGGCGCGGATCGGCAGGGCCCGGGCAGTGAATCGGCAGCCCATGGCGGAGCATCTGGGGATACGGACGAGGCGATGACAATGCGAGGCATCCGTGGCGCGACGACCGTCGACGCCAACACCAAAGAAGCGATCCTCGCGGCGACGACGGAACTCCTCTCCGCCATGATCGAGGCAAACGACGTCCAGACCGACGACGTCGCGAGCGTCTTCTTCTCGACGACGCCCGACCTCAACGCCGAATTCCCCGCCGTTGCGGCGCGCGATATGGGCTGGACGAACGTGGCGCTGATGTGCGCGCACGAGATGTCCGTCCCCGGCAGCCTGCCGATGTGCCTGCGCATCCTGATCCACGTGAACACCGCAAAGGCGGCGCGCGATCTGCGCTTCATCTATCTCAAGGGCGCGCGCGCGCTGCGGCCCGACCTGGTGAAAGAAGCGTAGGCGGACCTAACCCCCGACCCCTTCCCTGGGAAGGAAGGGGAGATCGAGACGGTCGTCAGCCCAGGAAGAACGAACGCATACATTCCGGACCCGGTCGACCAGGACACGGACTCGACCGGTGCGGATGAAGGAGAAAATACGATGATGGTAATCATGAAGCCGGGCCACACGGCCGAAGAGTTCGAAGACGTGATGAAACGCATCAAGGAGGACGGCCTCGACGGCCATCCGATCCGCGGCGTCGAGCGCACCGTGATCGGCGTCGTCGGCCTCGACCGCCTGCACCCGGAGCTGGCCGACGACCTCGAGGTGATGCCCGGAGTCGAGACCACCGTAAAGATCAGCAGCCCCTACAAGCTCTGCAGCCGCGAGTTCAACCCCATCGACACGATCGTCGACGTCAACGGCGTCAAGATCGGCGAGGGCACCGTCACCGTCATCGCCGGCCCCTGCGCCGTCGAGAGCGAAGAGCAGCTCATGCTGACCGCGCGCGCCATGCGGGAGCGCGGCGCATCGATGCTGCGCGGCGGCGCCTTCAAGCCGCGCACCTCGCCCTACAGCTTCCGCGGCCTCGAGGTCGAAGGGCTGAAGCTGCTCGCCGCCGCGCGCGCCGAGACCGGCCTCCCCATCGTCACCGAGGTGATGTCCGAGGCCAGCGTGCAGGACGTCGCGAAGTACGCCGACGTGCTGCAGATCGGCACGCGCAACGCCCAGAACTTCTTCCTGCTCGAAGAGGTCGCGAAGGCCGGCAAGCCCGTGCTGCTCAAGCGCGGCATGTCATCGTCGATCCAGGAGTGGCTGCTGGCGGCCGAGTACATCCTCGCCAAGGGCAACCGCAACGTCATCCTCTGCGAGCGCGGCATCCGCACCTTCGAGACGGCGGCGCGCAACACGATGGACATCAACGCCATCCCGCTGGTGAAGGAGATGAGCCACCTGCCGGTCATCGCCGACCCCAGCCACGGCACGGGCAAGCGCAAGCTCGTCGAGCCCGTCAGCCTCGGCATGGTCGCCGCCGGCGCCGACGGCCTGATCCTCGAAGTGCACCCGGACCCGGAGCACGCGCTGAGCGACGGCGCCCAGTCGCTGACGTTCGAGATGTTCTCCAGCGTCATGCAGAACATCGCCAAGGTCGCCGAAGCCGTCGGCAAGCGCATGGAGCGCGCCGCCGTCACGGCGTAACAGGCCGAAACGCACAGCACGCACACCCCGAGGGGTCCGCAGCTGCGGACCCCTCACCGTTTCAATTGCAAGCCGGACCGCCCGCGGGCATCACGGCAGGGGGATGCCGTTGTACGTGAGGTCCGTGTCGCCGGCGAAGACATCGGTGTAGATGTCGGCGAGCGCCACGATCGGGCGGTCCGACTCGAGGATCGCGGTGCCCGCGAAGCCGTCCGGCAGGAAGCTCTCCTGGAACTGGAACGTCGTGAACTCGCGCGTCGCGCTGACGGTGTACGACTGCTCGCCGCCCGGCAGATCGAGGCCGAGGTAGCGGATGCGCACGTTCGCCTGGCCGCCGTCCGCGACCAGCACGCGGAAGTACGAGTTCCAGCCGTGGCGATCCCCGACCGGGCCGTAGTTCTTGTTCAGCACGGGCAGCAGCACGCGGCGCGCTCCGTCCTCCGGGCGGAAGCCGCGGTAGTTCGTGAAGGTGTCGCCGAAGCGCGTGCCGCGGCTGGAGATGACGCCGATCGGCTGCGTCGACGTCAGCCGCGCCGTGCCGACGAAGTTGTGCGGCAGCCGGTCGCCGGGGGCGAGGCAGTTGGCGAAGTCGTCGCGGTCCTGGAAGCAGAGGCGCGCGCCCTTCACCGTGAGCGTGTTCTGCTTCGCCACGAACGCGCTGCCGTTATCCAGGTCGAAACCCTCGAACCGAATCGTGACCTGCGCGGGCTTCGCCGGGTCCTTGTTCTCGATCTGGAAGCGCGTGCTGAACCCGTTGAATGGCCCGACTTCGCGGTCGACGAGCGGCAACAGCACCGTGGTGCTCATCTCCTTCTCGTCGAGCGCGCGGTACGAGCCGAAGAAGTTGTAGAGCGTGTCCCACTGGTCCGCCGTCGCCGTCAGGATCTGCTGCTCCGGCGGGATGTTCTTGTCGTTCTTGTACGTCTCGATGCGCACGCTGCCGGTGAACTGCGGCGGCACGCCGAAGGTGTCCGGGTCGCGGAACAGCGTCGCGTGCGGCGCCAGCGGGCGGCCGCCGTTCGGGCAGCCGGCCTGCTTGGCCGCGCTCTTCGTGCCGGGCTTGTAGGGATCCCACGAGATCTCGCTATCCGTGGCGTTGCTCAGGTAGGTGATGCCGACGCACGCCGTGATGCTGTCTGTGAGGTTCTCGACGGCGAACCGGCCCATGGAGTCGCTCTGCGCGCCGTCGCGGTTGGCGATCAGCGGCAGGTACATCTTGCTCGAGCCGGAGGCGATCGTGGTCGTGTTGCCGTCGATCATGAAGGCGCCGTTGCGGCGGATGTCCTTCGCCTGCAGCGCCACGATCGGCTGGTCGCTCTCCACCACGCCGGAGCCCTTGTAGCCGGAGGGAAGGCCCGGCGTGTTCTGCTGGAAGAACGTCCAGCCCTGCCCGGGGCCCAGGGCCACGCACGCCGCCGACGGGCAGGCGTCCTGCGCGAGCTGGCGGCCGCTCTCGTCGAAGTACGTGACGGTGACGGTGGCGTCGGCCGAGCCGATGTTCTGGACGCGGATCCACGAGTTCTCGACGCCGAAGGTGAACGAGAGCGACCCGACGGCCGATGCGCGCGGCCCGCCGTGCTGGAATGAAGGGACGGCTCCGGAGATGAACGCCGTGGCGGTGAGGACCGCGAGGGCGACCAGCGGCACCCGAAGCTGCGACATTCCCCTGAACACTACGGCCGGGATTCTGCGCATCGATTCGGTTCCCTCCGCTCCGCCCCGCACCGGCGCATTCTACGTAGCCCGGATCGCGCCGGTCAACCGGGAGACTCCCGCATCGGAGGTATGTGGCAGGTTGCAAATGAACGCGCACCAGCTTCGCGGGCTACCGCGCGAGCAACGGACCGATCGCGGCGATGGCAGCGGCGAGGACCGCATCGAACGGCTGCGTGGCATCGATGACGCACCAGGAACCGGATGCGAGCGCCAGCTCGCGATAGCCGGCGCGGACGCGCTCGTGGAACGCCACCGTCTCGTTGTCGAAGTGGTTGGTGCCGCCATCGCCGGCGCGGCGCGCGAGGCCGGCCTCGACCGGCAGGTCGAGCAGCAGCGTCAGGTCGGGCGAGGTGTCGCCCGTCGCGAGTGCGTTCGCGCGCTCGACGATCGCCCGCCCCAGGCCGCGCCCGAAGCCCTGGTACGCCACCGATGACGCCGTGAAGCGGTCGCAGATCACGATCGCGCCGCGCTCAAGCGCCGGCCGGATCACCGTCGCGACGAGATGCGCGCGCGCCGCTTCGAAGAGCAGCAGTTCGGCCAGCGGGCCCGCCAGCGAGCGCTGTGCCAGCAGGAGCGAGCGGATCTGCTCGCCGAGGGGAGTGCCGCCGGGCTCGCGCGTGAGGACGATCTCGGCGCGCCCGGCCAGGCGCCCGGCCAGCGCCGCCTGCAGCCGCGACTTGCCGGCGCCGTCGCCGCCCTCGATCGCGACGAAGAGCCCGGTGCGTGTGTGTGCGGGTTCGGACATGGTGATGCGGGTTGCGGCGGAGGCGCCCGACACGGGCGCCGCTCCGGCCGATCCCCTACAACCTATAACCTACAACTGACAACCTCGCGCAGCGTCTACTGCACGTTGGCCGTGCCGGCCTGGCACGGGACGGGGCCGGGGGACGTGTCGTCCGCACAGTGCGCGAACTGCAGCTGGACGCCATCAGCCGCGACGACGTCGCTGAGCATCAGCTGCGTGCTGCCCTTCGCGATCGCCGTGAACGACACCGTCGCCACCACGATGGTCCCCGATGCCGGCGACGGACCCGGGGTGAAGCAGGCGAGGTACGCCTGTCCGGTCTCGGGCTTGCCGTCGCCGCCCAAGCCGTCCGGGTCATCGAGATCGCCTTCCGGTGCGGGTAGGCACTGCCACCCGGCGTCCGCGCCGCCGAGATCGGGCAGGTTCAGGCGCGGGTTGCGGTCGGTTGTCGGCCCACCGGCGTACGTGGGCGCGACGATCTTCGTCTTGTCGTAGTTGAGTACGAACTGGAGCGAGGCGATGCCGCCGAGGTTGTTCTGGTTCGGCGGGATGTTCGTCAGCACAATCCCCACCTGGAACACGTCGCCCGGGTTGACGTCGCGGCTGGATTGGATGCCCGGCGTGCTCGCGTCCATGTCGACGATGAACGAGACATCACCAGTGTCGGTGTTCGGAGGCGCGATCTGCGTCGGATCGATGACGGGCGTGGTGCCCGACTTCGGCTTCACCGCAGGAATCGTGCTGACCAGTTCCGGGGTGGCGTTCGGATCGCCGCCCGCGAGGTCCTGGCCCGCGAGCGCCGTCGCCGACGCGATCGATGCCGCCGCAGTGGCCGACGCGTCAGCATCCGACACGGTCGGCAGCGGCGTCGCGGCCGCGCGCGGTGTGCCGGACGTCGTCGCTGCCGGGCTGCCGCCCCCGCCGGTGTTCGGCCCGCTGGCCGTGCTCTTGGCCGCGGGCGTGGCGGTCTTGTCCTTGCCGCCGCCACCGCCGCACGCCGCAAAGACCGCAGCGGCGGCCATGGTCAGCGCCACCGCCATGTAGATTCGCTTCACCCTTCCACCTCCAGCTAGCTCCCCCGCCCGGATCGTGCGGCTCACAGCCGCCCGCGTCAACTGACGAAGACTGCACGCGTCAAGCAATGGCTACCGCGCGGGCACGGGGCCGGCAGCGGCGGCACGGCTCGTATGATACTCGATCCGCCCCTGCTGAGGATCGTCAAGGACGATCCGATAGCCGGGCGTGATCACCTGCAGGCAGGTGGCATCCGGCCGCGATATGCCGAGACAGGCGTCGGGCCAGTCCGTGCTGCGCACCTCCACCAGCGAGGCCGCCGGCCCGGCGCGGCGCAGCACCTCCACCACCGCCGCCGGGCGCCAGACGCGCCAGCCATCCGGCGCGGCGGAGACCAGCTCCCAGCTCGCGACGTCCGCGGCACCAGCCGCGCGCGCCATCGAGATGGCCGCCGAGAGACCGCTGGCCGTGCCGGCCGCCTCCAGCTTCTCGGCCGAGAGCGCCGAGGCCGGCAGCGTGCGCACGGCTACGTACTCGGCGCCATCGAGCACCGCGCGGTCCGCACCCGCCGCGGCCGACGGGATGGCGAACACCGTCACGGCCGCGCCGGGTGTCGTCGCCGGAGAGGGCCCAGCCGGCGAGGCGCCGTAGCGGGCGCCGCTGCCGCCGCATCCCGCGGCGAGGGCGGCGGCGAGGAGGAGCAGCGGCGCCACGGCGATTCTCATCCCGCTACTTCACCACAGCGCGCGCCCGGCGGCCAGTGCGCAGATCGCGCACGAGCGAGAAGTCCGAGGCGCACGCAGAAAGATTGCTGCCGGGGACGGAACATTTCACGCCGGAGGCGCGTCTTGCTGGTAGCCCCGCGATCGGGGCGAGCGAAGAGGAGGACAGCATGACACGGCATCCCAGTGACCAGCGGTGGCTCGCGACGGTTGCGATCGTGGCGTTGGTGGCGCTGATCGCGGCGTGCGGCGGCGGCAAGGCCTCGCGCGGCGCGACGACCGGTGGCGGCGCGAACGGAGCGGCGCAATACGCGCCGCCCGGCGGCGACTCCGCGAAGAGCACGCTCGCGCAGCAACCCGGCGCACCCGCGGCGCGTGACGCGCAGGCGGCGCAGCAGGCCGCCGCTGCGGCGCCCGCTGCGTCCGGTGGGGCGAGCGGCAGCGGTACTGCGCCCGCGCTGCCGTCGCAGCTCGACCGCAAGATGATCGTCGTGGCGACGGTCAAGCTGACGCTCGACGACGTCGCGAGCGGCTTCGAGGACATCAGCAACATCGCCGCCGTCGAGGGCGGGTTCATCACCAGCTCGGCGTTCGGACACAACGGCGACAGGCAGACCGCATCGGTCACCATCCGCGTGCCCGTGGACAAGTACCAGGATGCCATGAAGCGCATCCGCAAGCTGAGCGACCGGCGCGAAGAGGAGCAGAACTCCAGCGACGCCACGGAGGAGTACACCGATCTGCAGTCGCGCCTGCGCAACCTGCAGGCGACGGAGGAGACGTACCTGCGGTTCCTGAATCGCGCCGGCAACCTCGGCGAGGTGCTGACCGTGCAGGACCGGATTAACGTCACGGCCGCCGAGATCGAGCGGGTGCAGGGGCGCATCAACCTCGTCGAGCACCAGACGGACCTGGCAACGATCACCGTGCACATTGACCCGCCCGTCGTCGCCGCCGATCAGCCGAAAGCGAAGTCCGGCGGCGCGCGCAGCCCGCTGGAGGTGGCGGCCGACTCGTTCGCGGCGTCGATCGTGGTGCTGAAGGGCATCGCCACGGTGGGCATGGCGGTGGCGGCGTTCTCGTGGTGGATGCTGCCGTTGGCGGCGGCCGGCTGGTTCCTCGGGCGGAAGCAGCTGGCACGAAACCGCGGACAATCAGCGGGCAGCTGAGGATGCGGCGCGGCGAGCGCGGCGGCGGTCCGTCGCGCTCGTCAGCCGATGCGGTCGCTGGCCCAGCCGGTTTGGCCGGGCGCTTCCTCGACGCCGACCGCGATCGATGTGAGGTTCGCGGCGCCGCGCTCGCGGAGCGCATCCTTCAGCCGCACAACGAACCACTCGGCGAGGCGCTCGGCGGTGGTGTTGTCGATCGGCAACACCACGACATCGCTCTTCGGGAAGACGAAGCCGCGCTCCAGGAAGCGCACCTTCCAGTTGCTCATCCCCTCATCGATCTGGAGGACGCGGCTGTCGCGCTGCAGCAGGAACTTGTGGTCCAGCTCGTCGCAGAGCGCCCTGCCCAGCGACTTGAGCGTCGCGAAGTCGCAGACCCACGAGTCGTCCGTGAGTGAGCCCGCGACCTCGATGGTGACGGCGTAGTTGTGGCCGTGCAGCGGCTCGCACTTGCCCTCGAACGTGGCAAAGTGGGCGGCGGCGAACTTCAGCTTGTTGCCCTCGACTGTGACGCGATAGTCCATCGCCGGTAGCGTATGCCGTGCGCGGGCATGAGGCTAGTGTAGTGAGTAAGGCGAAGAAGCCCCATCGGGCGTAGGGACAGGTTCTTCAGACCTGTCCGCCCCAACCACCCCCGCGTCCTTCGCGCTTGCTCTGTAAATAGCTTCCGAGCGGGTTGCAGCGCCACGCCCGGACCTATCCCCCGGCCCCTTCCCTGGGGGGAAGGGGAGCGCCGACAGGAGGATCGAGACGCGCAAATGGGTCAGGTGTCAGGCCAACCATTTTCATCGGCGGGAGTGTCGCCCGCCGGCGACCCGGTAACTCTGCGGTGACACGAGATCGGCCGTACGCGGGCACGGATTCCCGCGTCAGTCGTCGTAGTCGGCGTAGCCGCCCTGCGTCGCGGGCGCGGGGACGGTGGCGCCGCAGATGCACGGGAAGTCGCCGATGCGCACCCACATGGGGAAGTTGCCCTCGTAGTGGCGGCCGCACACGGGGCAGTCCGCCTGGTAGAGCTTGACGTGGGGCTCGTTGATCTTCTTGCGAGGGGGCATGGGCTACCCGATCAGGGAGGCGTGACGAAGACGTAGTAGCGGTCGCCCCGCTCCACGACGATCGGCTTCTTGCCGGCGTTGCGCAGCCCCTTGATACGCTGCGGCAGCGTCGCGCCGTGGCCCTTGATGATGACGCTGGAGTTGAAAGCGTACTCGTCCGCGCCCACCCTCAGCCGCGTCGGTACGAAGCCGCTGTCGTGCAGGTCGGCATACGGCACCCACGCGCCCTCGAGGTCGAGCGTGCCGAGGTCTCTGATGTCCAGCTCCAGGTCCAACGCGTTCCTCCTCCTGCCGGTCCGGGTGCCACATTGCATCGCACGCGCGAAGCTGTGTCAACGCGGATCAGCCGCCGGCGACGGGTGTGGCCCGGGGCTCGTAGGCGCGGCGGGCAGTCTCGGTCCACGACGCCCACGCCGGCTTCGCGGTGTTGTCGTCGCGCAGCAGGCCGATGTGCTGGAAGACGCCGAGCGCCGTGTCTTTGGCGTAGGAGGGATCCCAGCCGGCGAACCAGATCACGAACGGCATCTTCATCGCCTGAGCATCGGCGAGCGCGCGCTTGAGGTAGGCGTCCTGGTCCTGCTCGGTGCCGCTGTTTAGCCCCTTCGGCCCGGCCGCCGACGCGAAGCCCATCTCGGCGATGACGATCGGCTGCGTGGCGAAGGCGCGGAGCTGGCTGTAGTAGTTATCGGGGATCGCCGCGGCGGCCTTGAAGGCGAAGCTGGGGTAGGTGCTGATCGCCACGACATCGAGCTTTGATCCGAACGCCTTGATGAGCTGCCAGTCGGCGAAGTGCTTGTCCTGCGTGGGCAAGATGCCCTGCAGGTCCTCGTACTGGAACGTGACGGTGACTTGCGTATCCGGCGAGATCTCCTTGACGCGGTCGTACGCCTCGGCGTAGAGCGATTCGAAGTTCTCCAGGTCCTGCTTGTTCTTGTTGTAGTAGAGGTTCATCTCGACGCCCAGCGCCAGGTACGCGGGCTTGTAGTTCAGCGCCACGTAGCGGGCGTACGACACGAACGCCTGCCGCACGCGCTCGTCGTCGAAATGGGCGCCGGTGAGTGACGAGGGCAGGCCGGCGAGCCGGTCGCGCCCCGTCTCGCCGTTCGTCGGGTCGATGGCGAAGAAGGTGCGCAGGTGCCCGTCGGCGGCGGCCTGCCTCTCGGCCGCGGTCGTCTTCGCCGTGTCCTCGCCCACATCCGCGCCGGGCAGGAACTCCGACCAGGGCGGCGTGCGCTGGATCAGCACCATCTCGCCGTTCTCGCCGGCCAGCCGGAACGCCTCCGCGTACGACTTCGTGTTCAGCTCGCGCGGCAGCGTGCTGATCCCCATCATGAACGAGCGCGGCGGCCCGTCCGACGCATCGCGCTTCGGGCCCGAGCCGCCGCCGCACGACACCAGCGCCAGCGCGGCCACGGCCAGCATGCAGGCGAGGGCGCGGCGCGGCCTCATGGTTCGGGGTACGATCATCGGCCCTCCGGCCCGGCTGCCAGCAGTGAATTCCAGCCCTGAAGCTTAGCAGCCGCTCCTCGCCGCCAGACGATCCCGCACCACGCGCTGGCAACCGACCTGCCGAGGCGCCGACCCGGGCTCAACTCCCTACAACCTACGACCTACAACCTAGCCAGCCAGCTGCGCCACGTAGCGCTGCGTCTCGCGCGGGCTGCGGAGCCTCACAATACTGAGATGCGCGAACTCCGGCGACGCGAAGCGCTCCGGGTACGTGCGCCGGTGCATCCAGTGCGTCTGCACCGCCCAGAGGAACAGCGACTCGCGCGTGAAGAAGTGCGACCGCAGGCTCTCGCGGTTGCCGTTCCACAGCTCTTCGCGCCGCAGCCGCCGGCGAAACGTCCGGACGAACAGCCGCGAGAACACGCGCACGAACGAATAGTCGAGCCAGAGCACGGTGTCCGCCGCCTCGTACACCAGGTAACCGAGCTTGGCGGTGTAGTTGCCGTCGACGACCCAGCGCGGCGGCGCGATCGCCTCCTCGACGCGAGCGCGGAAGACGCCGGCCTCGGCCTCGGTCCAGTTCGGCCCCCAGTGCAGCGCGTCCAGCTCGATGTACACGCCATCGAGGATCTGCGCGAGCTGGCGGGCGAGCGTCGACTTGCCTGAGCCGGTCGTGCCGATCACGAGGACGCGCGCGGGGCCGTGCGGTGCGGTGTGCGGCATCATCGGAAGATTGTACGGCAACAGCGGGTCAGCGGGTCAGCACGTCAGCGTGTCGGCGCGTCAGCCTCGACCTAACGGCAACTTGCGCCGTCGATCGTGGCTGCCGCGCTCCCCTTCCCTCCCAGGGAAGGGGCCGGTCGGAGACTCGCCGTGGCGAGGGGGTTAGGTTCGTGTACAGCCGTGCTCAGTCGCCGAACTCCGACGACACGGCCACGTCGAGCGCGGTCTCGCCGCTGGGGACGAGGACGATGTCCTCGAACGCGACGTCCTGGATCGCATCGAGGACGCGCGACTTGATCAGCTCCAGCACCGCCATGAAGGAGACGATGATCTCCATCCGCGAGGCGCAGGCGTCGACGACGGCGCGGAAGCTGACCCGGCCCTCGGCGGCGAGCAGGTCGCGCAGCAACTCCACCTTCTCGCGCACGGTGAACCTGTGCGGGTGGATGACGGCGACGGGCTCCTCGGGCGGCTCGCGGTTGAGCGCCACGAGCACCATCTTCTGGAGCAGGTCGAGCGTGACGCCGTCGAGCCCGGTCGGCGCCGGCAGCTCCGGCGGCGGCGCGATCCGCGGGTACGAGTGGAAGCCCGAAACCTCGATGTCGCGCAGGCGGCCGGCCGCCTCCTTGAACAGCTTGTACTCGATCAGCTGGCGCGCGAGGTCCTCGGAGGGGTCGTCCTCGAACTCGGCGGCCGGGTCGTCCGGGCGCGGGCGCGGCAGCAGCGCGCGCGACTTCAGCAGCAGCAGCCGCGCGCCGATAGCGATGAAGTCGGCGAGGGCATCGAGGTTGAGCTGGTCGGTCGAGTGGAGGTACGCCAGGTACTGGTCGGCCACCATCACGAGCGCGATGTCGGTGATGTCCAGCTCTTCCCGCTCGATCAGGTGCAGCAGCAGGTCGAGCGGCCCCTCGAAGATCGGGAGCGAGAGCTGGTAGGCCTCGATGGGTTGGTGGGCGGTCGTCACGCCAAGATCATAGCAGGTGCCGCGCCGGCCCGGACGCTGCCACACTCGCGAATGGAAATGGACTGTCGCGGCGGACCGAGCACCTCACCCTCGCCACGGCGAGTCTTCGACCGGCCTTCGGCCACCCCTCTCCACGCCGTGGAGAGGGGCTCAACCCGGCTGTTCGGACTCCATTGACAAGGCAGGTGCCGGCGCACACGATGCGTCACAAGCGTCAATCGATCGCGCGTGGACCCCTCAGGCGGTCTTGACGTCGATCTTCTTGCCGGCGGCGGCCGCGCGCCTGGGGATCACCACCTCGAGCACGCCGTCCTTCACCGTCGCGTTCGCCGCGTCGGCGTCGCATCCTTCGGGCAGCGCCAGCTTGCGATAGATGTGGCCGTAGCTGCGCTCGGAGCGGTAGAAGTTCTCTTCCTTGACCTCGGTCTCTTCTTTGCGCTCGCCGCTGATGCGCAGCTCGCCGGCGGTGACGTTGACCTCGATCTTCGCGGGGTCGATCCCGGGCATCTCAGCCTTCACGACGACCTTGCCGTCCCGCTCGAACATATCGACAGCCGGAAACGCCTGCTCCGCCATGAGGGAGCGAAAGCGCGGGAACGCGAACGGCCGGTCGGCGAACGACGTGAACACGTCGCGGATCTCGTCGAGATCGGGGAAGAGCTGCCGCCGGACCGGAAGAAGTGCCTTTCCGTTTGTTGCCATGACGTTTCTCCATCTCCTCTGAGTCTTCTGAGCGCGACACCCGCCGTGGCTAGACGGCCCGCGTCGCGGCCAGCGGGCGACGGCTGGCGCACCAGGATCCTGCGCCGGCCTGACATCACGATATACGGCTTGCGGGCGGCGGCTCATCACCCGATTCAGCGCGATGCGCGCAATCGTTATGGAACCGAGATGCTACTCCGGCCGCATGATGCTGAATCGAGAACAGGGGGCGTCTACGGCTGAGGCTTGCGGGGCATCAGCGCGCGGCTCGCGACGACCTTCCACCACGAGAGCGCCTCGCACCACGGCAGCACGAGCAGCTTCGCGAACGAGGTCAGCGGCACGTGCGCGTCCGGCAGCTCCCCGTCGGTCACGCGCACCGGCCAGCCCAGGGGCTCTTCGATCGTCCGGATGATGGCGATCTGTTCGTCGTCGCGGCACGGCGGCGCCGCCGTCTCTTCTTCGTCGATTGTCCCGTTCACGGTAACCACCCTCCACCGGCCGTTCCTGCCGGCGTCCTCCCTGCGATTGTCCGCCCGCCGCAACCGCGCCACCAGTGCCGATCGTCGGTGATCCGGGCGCAACGGCGGAACGGCGTCAAGCTGCGCCGTTCGGCCCTTCCGGGGGCGCCCCGGCCGGGTGCTTACTGAGAGGAGCAGGAGTGCGTATGGCGAAGCGAGAGCAGGCACGCCAGCCCGGCGCCGCGGGCGCGACGCCGCCGGGGCGGCGGTCGCGCGGCCGCGTGTCCTTCGACGCCGCAGGGCCGAAGGACGCCCACCCGATCGTCTTCGCGCACGGCATCCGGGTGACGCGGAAGCAGTGGCTGCCGCAGATGCGCGACCTCAGGCGCGACTACCGCGTCATCGCGCTGGACCTGCCGGGGCACGGCGCCCTCGCGGCCGCGCCCTTCTCGCTCGACGCCGCAGCGGAGCGGCTGCGTGAAGTGGTGGACGAGCAGGCGGGCGGGCGGGCGCTGGTCGCCGGGCTCTCGCTCGGCGGCTACGTCGCGATCGAATTCGCGCGGCGCTGGCCCGAGCGGGCGGCTGGCCTGGTGCTGACGGGCTGCAGCGCCAACCCGCGGGGCGTCCTGTCCGTGCTGCCGCCGACGCTGGCGCTGTTCCAGCGGGCGGTCGGCGACCGCTGGCTGACCTTCTTTAACGAGATCAACTTCCGGCTGCGCTACGGCGAGGAGCTGGCGGAGCAGCAGATCGAGGCGGGGTTCTTCTTCAAGGGCACGCAGGAGGCGCTCCACCAGCTGCGCGGCAAGGACTTCCGCCGCGCGCTGTCGACGTACCCGGGGCCGGTGCTGCTGCTCAACGGCGAGCGCGACACGCTCTACCGGCTCGGCGAGCTGCGCTTCCTCGCATCGACGCCGGACGCGCGCCTGCAGCTCGTGCACGGCGCCGGCCACGTGGCCAATCTCGAGGAGCCCGCCGCGTACAGCCGCGCGCTGCGGCGCTTCGCCCGCTGCATCGACTGGTGACGCGCGCGGCGTTCAGTGGACCCGCCGTCCTCCGAAAGCGGGCCCAATGGTCCGCCAACAGTGCCGATCGGCTCATGACCGCTTGCTGCCGCGGTAGCACTATGGGCGGCAAGACGAGGCGGGGATCCACAGCGTCCGGTCCGACCGGCCACGAGCAGCCGGTGGGCGAGTTCGTTTCCAGGGGTTGCGACCGGGCTCTTATCGGCGTCGTCCACGTACCGCAGCACGCCCTCATCCGGAGGGCGACTTCGGCACCCCGGCGACTGGCCGCGACGGTCCCCCACGTCCGCAGGAAGCGCGCACGCGCGAGACGGGAGGCCCGAGATGAAGAAGGCGGCCGGTCTGCCCAAGCGGCTCAGCTCACAGGACGCCGCGTTCTGGCACTTCGAACGCAACACCATGCCGATGAACGTCGGCTCCACCGGCATCTACGATGGCGCGGTCCACTTCCGCAACTTCCTCGAACACGTCGAGCGCCGCATCGACCTCGTCCCGCGCTACCGCCAGCGGCTGATGGACGTGCCGTTCGATCTCGCCCTCCCCGTATGGGTCGATGACCCGCACTTCGACATCCACGCGCACGTCACGCGCGCGCGCCTGGCGCCGCCGGGCGACATGGAGCAGCTGCAGCAGATAGCGGCCGAGTTCTTCGCCGAGCCGCTCCCGCGCGACCGGCCGCTCTGGGAGATGCGCCTGGTCGAAGGGCTGCGCGGCGGCCGCACGGCGCACCTGGCGAAGGTGCATCACTGCATGGTCGACGGCATCAGCGGCGTCAGCCTGCTGGCGGCGCTGCTCGATCTCGGCCCGCGCGCGCCCGCCGAGCGCCGCCGCCCGCGCGAGATACCCGCGCCCCTGCCGACGGCCGCTGAACTCGTGGCCGACGCCCTCCTCGACAACCTCGACGAGCAGCTCGCCCGCAGCGACGCGTTGCTGACAGCGCTCCTCGACCCGCTGGCGCCGCTGCGCGCGACGCAGTCGATCGTCCGCGCGCTGGGTGCGGCGAGCAAGTACCTCGCCGTGCCGGCGCCGCCCGTGCCGTGGAGCATGAAGCTCAACGGCCCGACACGGCTCGCCTGGCAGTCGCTGCCCTTCCAGGAGGTGCGCGCCGTCGCGAAGCAGCTCGGCGGCACGATCAACGAGACGGTGCTCGCCGCGCTCAGCATCGCGCTGGGCCGTTATCTGCACGAGGGCGGCACCGCTACGGCCGACCTGATCGTGCGCGCCGCGCTGCCCGTGAACGTGCGCGGCGATGGCGAGGGCGGCGGCCTCGGCAACCGGGTGTCGTTCATGCTGGTCGGCCTGCCGGTGGGCGAGAGCGATCCGCTCAAGCAGTTCGCGGCGATCCACGAGGAGTCGAAGACGCTCAAGGACGCCGGCCAGGCAGCGGGCATCGACGAGTTGATGCGCGTCATCGGCGCCGGACCGGCGCCGATGACAGCGCTGCTCGGCCGCTGGCTGACGTCGCCGAACACGCTTTCGCACATGGTCTGCACTAACGTGCCGGGCCCGCTCGTGCCGCTGTACCTGATGGGCCACCGGATGACCGAGCACTACCCATGGCTGCCGCTGGGCTGGCGCATGGGCATGAGCGTGGCGGTCATGAGCTACGACACCTCGCTCGGCTTCGGCTTCTCGGTCGACCGCGACGCGCCCGGCGACGTCGAGCGGCTGGCGACGCTGCTGCGCAAGGCCTTCGACGATCTGCGCGACGCCGCCGGCCTCCGGCCCGCCCTGCCCGCTCTGCCGCAGGAGTTGACGCGCACCGTTTCGCCGCCGCCACCCGCCGCGAGGCCGCTGGCCGTGGCCCGCGCGGTGCGCACCAGCGTCCCACGGCGGCGCCAGCCCGCCCACGCCTGAGCGAGCCAGGCGAGCGCTGCGTCGGCAAGGCCGCACACGCAAACCGGCCGTTGCGTCCCGCCCCGATGGGGAGGTGCGCAACGGCCGGTCTATTTGTCGTCTGGAGCCGGCGATCAGATTCGAACTGATGGCCTGCTGTTTACGAAACAGCTGCTCTACCGCTGAGCTACGCCGGCATCGATGTGAATCTGGCTAGACCAGATAACTGCAAATCGGTTGCTGCACAGCCCTCGAATACCATATAACTGTCCCACGGTCAGGCAGGCCAGCGAAGGGACAAGGGGCGATGCAGCAACCCTCAGCCACGACCATTACATCCGACGCCGACATCCACGTCAACATTCAGTCATTCGCGCGGCACCTGCGCGCGGCGAATCTGTCGCCGACGACGATCAAGACCTACGTCGAGGCAGCAAGTTTGCTGGCGCGCTTTCTCGGCGAGCGCGGCATGCCGGGTGACGTGGGGAACGTGCACCGCGAGCACGTCGAGGCGTTCATCACGGCGCAACTCGAACAATGGAAACCGGCGACGGCGATGAACCGCTACCGGGGCTGCCAGAGCTTCTTCAAGTGGCTCATCGACGAGGGCGAGATCAAAGAATCGCCCATGGCGAAGATGAAAGCTCCGCGCGTTCCGGAGGAACCGCCGCCGGTGCTACGTGAGCACGAGCTGAAAGCGTTGCTCGATACGTGTGAGAAGGTGGACACCTTCGAGAACCGGCGTGACGCCGCGATTCTCCGGGTGTTCATCGACACCGGGGCGAGGCGCGCGGAGATCGCCGGCCTGCGTTACGACGCGAAGGATGAACAGTACAACGACGTGGATCTGAACAACGGGCTACTGCGCGTCCTTGGCAAGGGGAGGCGCGAGAGGGTGCTGCCAATCGGAAACAAGACAGTGAAGGCGATCGACCGTTATCTCCGGAAGCGCGCCGGCCGCACACACGGCGCGAGTGAGTGGTTGTGGATCGGCCATAAGGGGCGGTTCACCCAGGATGGCATCGCGCAGATGGTAGAGCGTCGCGGAGTAGCGGCCGGCCTTGGTCGGATCCATCCGCACCAACTGCGCCACACGTTCGCGCATCAGTGGTTGGCAAGCGGCGGCAACGAAGGGGACCTGATGCGCATCACGGGATGGCGGTCGCGGCAGATGGTACAGCGGTACGCGGCGAGCACGGCGGCGGAGCGAGCGCACGCGGCGCACAGGCGATTGAGTCCGAGCGATCGGATTTGATGGGCATTCTGCTGTAAAGTTGCTGTCAAATAGGCCGACAAATGATGTGTAAAGTGGTATGATGGGGACTGGGTGAAACGATGACGCTGTTAGACGAACTGGGGTTCCCGGACGTTGAGACAGTCCTGTTTCAACGAACTCCCCTACGATTGGCTCTTTGTCAGGTGCGGTTTCGGACAGTCCTCGGAATCGCCGACCCTAAGTTCGTCGCGCCCTTCCAACGAGCGCTGTCGGATAGGTACCCAGTTACCACGCCTGTTGGTCAGATTGAATTCGAGATCACTCCAGGAGAAGGAAACTCAGAGGTTCGGCCCATACAGCGTGGGTCGCAATGGCGATTTACCGACGAAGAGGAGAACTGGTCCGTCGTTCTGACACACGAGTTTGTGGCGCTGGAAACGAGATCGTACGACAGCTTCGCCGATTTCCTACAGCGTCTCGCCGAAGTGCTGCGAGTATTGGATCGACACGTCCGTCCGATCGTGGTCACAAGAGTGGGGTTGCGGTACGTCAACGAAGTGCGTCTTGGCGCACTCACGCGTGAGGCAGCGATTTCAAGTGACCTACTAGGCCCTCAGATTCATCCGGCAATATCGGCGAGTCTTGAACAGAGCATGCAACAGATGGTGCTGCGATACGGCGGCATCGACACGGTGGCACTGAGGCACGGTCTATTCCCGCGAGGCACTACGGTACAAGCACGAACGGACGAGAACGCGCCGGAAGATCCGTTTTACTTGCTCGATTTTGACGCGTACCGTGAGTTCACTACCACCCAGGCGCGCCAGTTCGAGGCAAACTTCGTCTGTGACCTAGTGGAGACGTATAACAAGGCCATCCATCGAATGTTCAAGTGGTGTGTTACGCCGGAGTTCATCAGTTCCCTGGGTGTGAGGTAGGCGATGGGTAGCACCGCAACTCTACTGGAAGACTTCGACCTGCATTACGACGATCCTTCGGCTTCTACGCGGGTGCAGCCAAGTCCGACCCTGCGCAAAGGCAAGGATGTTTGGTGGAACGTTCCGCATTCGGCGGAGAGCAACCTCGGGACCTCGGATGGTGGCCGACTCCTTTGCGGAATGCCGCGCTTCAGCCGGATCGTCTCAAGTGACAAGGCGCTTGTCGGTGAGTGGATTCCGAGCGGGCTCATGGCTCGCCGCCACGTACAAAACGCGGCTGGTTCCCTGCTAGACGCTCTTATTTGGATCAAGAGCGCGACGTGCGTTTCCGACACCCGAATTGGGGAGATGGTCGGAGTCACTCGGCAGGCGATCAGCGCTTGGCAGCGACGAACGGCACAAATCAACGACACAAATCGTCGCCGGCTATTGGCGACTCGAGACATTCTGAGGCGCGCTGCAGCGCGAGTCGGAGAAGGCGAGCCGCTTAAGATGTGGCTCGACACGCCGGTAACTGACGATGGCCGAACCCCTGCGGATCTCATTGAGAACGGGCAGTTCGATAAGGCCCGTTATTACGCAGTCGCGTCTGTTAAGTCACCGGAGATCGCCTCGTTGCCAACGTGGGCGTCGCCGGACGTTGCGCGTCATACGCGCAGGGCGCCGAAAGCTCGGATGGCAACACCGGTAGAGGAAGACGAGATCGCCGCAGAAATTGGGCGCTACCTCGACGCGGACGAGAGCTGATGAATGAGTCCTTTGGACGCCAATTCGCGCAGAGACGATCTGGTGGTTGCGGGCTGGCAGCAGGGAGCTGTCTTCGCAGCCGGAGATTGCGCCGCGAGATGGAACGACGGCGCGACCGGCAGCGAGTCTGGGATGCGTGCCGTCAAAGCCAGCGAGAAGTTGATTGTTGTCAGCCAGACCTGTGACATCGCGGCGTCGGCCGGGGCTGAGCCTACGGTAGAAGCGCTCATCTACGGAGTAGTTGGCGCGAACCTTATCCCGAAGCTCGGCGTAAGCAGTACGCGCTGGTTCCTGGTCGATCACGACCGGCGAGAGGTCGTGATCGCTCGGCACCGACTCCACATTGCAAAAGGCACCCTAGAGAACCTCACACCCGGACCCTGGCCCGGATCGGCTGCGCTAAGAATTCTGTTCGCGCAGTGGCTGGCGAGGCGCTACACGAGGCCGGCATTCCCGGACGGATTGGTCGAGCACTTCGTCGTCCCGACGGGGCAGGTGTTGGATCAGCTCGGAGACGAGCGGCCGGCCGTTCTCGATGCGTTCAATTCAGCCGTGCACGAGATCAGAATCAATCAGTTCGCGATCGACGCGCCGCCGCCCTACGAAGTGCGCGTCGTTCTGTTGCTCAGGGCGGCTGAGCTCACTGCCGATCAGGCGGCTGCGATAGATGAGGTGCTCACCCTCATTGCGGGCAGTCTAGACGAGCAATATGCGAACGTAGCCGAACGGAGATCGCTTTCGACCGAGGCCATGTCGGTAGCTGAGTACACCTTCGCAACGACGCCGCTCTTGTTCGATGATCTCACGTTCGGTGGCGAAGAATTGTTGGGGGCGGCACCGCTCTACAACCCGCAACAGCCGGGCGATGGAGCAACCGCCAATTCCTAGCGGGGTCGCGCAAGCCGCACGACGCGGCGCACACTCAACGCGACGAAGCCGACCGGGGGAGGCCGTCCCCTCCATCGTTAGCACGATGCGACGCGATCCAACCCGAAGAAAAAGATCGCAGAAGTGACATGAAACGCTTGCAGAACATATGTTCGGCTTGCTACCCTGCGGGTGCAAGTCAAGTAAGCGACGGCCAGCACGCATTCGGTGAGTAGTGCGTGTGCCAAGGGGTGAAAACTCCGCCCAGTTCGCCTAGATAGAGGCGATGGCAGCTGGCCCTATCCCGCGCAGACGCGTGGGTGTGGGAGGCCATCGTTGTCTACATTCAGTCCACAACAAAGCACCCTCCGCGCGAGGATGGCTGCCTACACGAGGTGGTCGAGAACCTCAGATCCGTCGGCCGCGACTGCGCCAGCGCGGGCGAGTTTCAACGCGCGCTTCGAGCGCGAAGTAGACCCCGACGGGACGCTGCCGGCCGCAGAGCGGACGCGGCGAGCAGAGTACGCCCGCAAGGCGTACTTCACCGGCCTGGCCTACAAGTCCGCGAAGGCGCGCCGGCGATGACGGACGCATGTGGCTGCCCCCCGCCTACTAACAGGGGGGCACAAATCCCAACGTCAATGCGAACCCTGGTCGATTGGCTGGAGTTCAGCCTTTGGAACATCAGCGTCGAGGAAATCAAGCGCGTGTTGAGGGGGTATCAGAGTGGCGACTTTTACCAGCTTGATCGGGGCGCTCTTGGCTATGACCACCAAGCCGTCGGCATCGCGAACGCGCGAATCTTCTGGTCGGCGAAGAGGCCGGAGATACATGTCACGCTCCCGGGGAAGTGGTGCGCCGGTCTCGATGAATCGCAGGTGCGCGGACTTCTCGCCTATGTGCGCGTCTTCGGACGGGTTACGCGTATTGACCTGGCTGCTGACGACTGCGAACGGACGGTGGTGCCGCAAGAAGTGCGCGCGGCGATTCAGCGTGGCGAACTCGTCAGCCACATGCGATCGCGAAGCTGCTACGAGGATCTGACAGATGGCGGTTGCACCGTCTACATCGGCGCGAAGTCATCGCGTCAGATGCTCCGCATCTATGACAAGAGCGCCGAATCGCACGGCGAAATCAACGCCGTGCGCTGGGAGATTCAAGCGCGCGCCGAGGCAGCGGTGAGTCTCGCGGACTCTCTGGTGCTGGGGAGTTGGGGCCGGGTGTGGGCCGCGCGTCTCGTTCAGATGATCGACTTCAGGGACCGCAACGCGGACTCGGACGTGAGTCGGTGTCCGCGTCTTCATTGGTTCTCCGCGCTCGTCGGCGCGGCCAAGAAAGCGAAAGTCTACGGCGCGAAGCCTGTCGTCTCGCTGGAGCGAGCGATCGGCTGGATTCGCAAGCAAGTCGCGCCCACGCTCGCCGCTGTCTTTGCTGCGAAAGGCGGCGATCTGGATTACCTCACGGATGTCCTTGGTAACGGTCGAGCCCGGTGGCGGGAGACGCACAGGCTCGTGGTTGCACAAGGGTTAGCAGCGTAACGGGATTGAGAAAGAGAGGTGTGCATTGAGAACGGTAAGCGTAACGGAGCTACAGCCGGTCGTCGGCGAGGTCGTGCATGTCGAGGCGAAAGAGAACGCGACGCGGCTCTGGTTCCAGGGTTCGCGTGAGCGGTTCGGCATCTACGTTCCGGACAGCGTGCGTAACGGCGTCGGAACGATCGCGATTGGCGACGTGGTGGAGGTTTCGGTCGAGGTCGGGCGGTTCGGGCTGAAGGCCACGGCGATCGCACGCGTGACGGTGGACGCCTGATGAGGAAACTAGCGGCTCCACGGATCGTGGCGCTGCGCGGCGTGGCGGGGTTACTGGCTCCCGACGGGGGCCCCGCCAATACGCCGAACAGGCGTGGTGCACGTCGGTCAGTTGTCGCCGTGTTCGTCGGTGTGGCGTTATTCCTTGCAACGGCGTGGCCGGTGTTCGCGACCGAGACACCGACACCAACACTTACTGACGCGCCCACGGTGACGGAGACCCCGGTCGCCTCTTCGACGCCGACTCCGCAAGCATCTGCTACGCCGACACCTGACCAACAAGCACAGTTCGACAACATGTCGGACGGATTATTCGTCGCCGATGTGCTTCTCGGTGTCGTGGCGGCGTCGTCCTTGGCGCTCGTGTTGGCGGCGGTCGCGCTGATGTTCAAGGCGGGCACGTAGACATGAACGTAAATGCCATCACGGACGTGCTGCTGCAATTCGTCGCGGCATTCGCGGTGTATTCGTTGGGATTGCGGGTTATCCGTAAGGTGATCGCGGCCGCGCTTGAGGGCGACGGGGATGATTCTTCTTCTGATTGATTACGGCTCGATCCTTACGTGGTCGGGGGAGTTGACCGCTGCCCTCTTTGGCGTCGTCGCGGTCGGCTTCTTCCTGAGCCGTGTGATTTGACCTGGCCGGGACTGCTCGCTTGACGTGTTAGGGCTCGACACCAAACCACGGACGGCACAGATACCGAGCGGGAATCTAACGAAAGGAGGGAAAACGCATGTTGGGTCTGCTGACGATTAGCGTCACGGCGTACACCACGGCTCTTTCTGACGTGGTGACGGCTATCGCGGGCGCGATTCCGACGGTTGCGGTGTCGGCTCTCGGCATCGCTGCCGGGCTGCTCGTTCTGAGCATCGGTTTCCGCGTCATCCGCAAGTTCGCGAAGGGATAAACCTTCGCCGGGTGTCGAGAGGAGTGGAGCGTTCAATGGTCTCACGGATGCGCTCAGGTTTAGTCGCCTTAGTTCTCTGCGCTGCACTCCTCTCGCCGTCCGTCAACGCGGCGCTCACGCCCACCCGGGCCTACGCTCAGGCAACGCCGGATGAGGCGACGGCGATCACGTCTGGCCTAGCGGTGTGTACCGCGTCCAACGTGGCAATCGGTCTGTGTGTGGGCGGGCTCGCCTTCGTGTCGTGGTACGCCTTCTACGGTGGCGATGATGCGACGACCGGCGCGATTCAAGCGGCGGCGTCGTGGTTCGTGTCCTGGTGGCACGGGTCGGGGGATCAAGTTGCAAAGCAACAGATCACTCAGCAGGCGGTGGCACATTCGTCGTACCTCTATCCCACCGCCGAAATGGTTGCTGCATGGACAGCACCGGGCTCCGTCTACGGCGGGCCGTGGGTGGTGGCTGGCTCTGCTGCAACGTTTGCTCAGCTGGTGGGAGACGCGGGCGGGCAGACGTTTGGTTGGATAGGCCAGGTGCCGGATGGCTCCAGCGCGGTCGGGTGCTATCACTGGCAACCGACCGTCCAAATTCCCGGCACGGACGCGGCTCATCGTTGGGGCGGCACGGTGTACGCGTCCGATGACCTCGGCCAAACGTGGTATCCCGGGCAGCATTTCTACAGCACGAACCCGGGGAACTGGGGCCCAGGTATCGCCGGCAGCTGCACGGCGGCGGCGGCGGGAAAGATCCTCGTTAAGGTCGTCGTCGATGCGTACGCCGGAGGCGGCGCGGTCGCCGGTACGGTGGACCTCGGGCCCATCAAGTACCGCGTGACGAACAACGTGACGAACATCGATCTCTACACCATCGCCGGGGTGATGACGGGGAACGGCGGCGCGAACGGGATGGGGTTCGGCGCGGGCTATATCCCGTCGACGGTACATCTGCCGGTTGCGGGCGGCTCAGCATTGGTAGGGGCGACGCCCGCGACGACGGTGCCTGTCGTCGGCGGGGGCACGTCGCCGCTCGTGACGCCGGGGAATGATGCGGTCGCGAATCCCACCGGTACAACAACAGATACCGGCTTCTGGGAGGGGCTGTTTGGTGGCGTCACGGGCGGTCTCACGTCGGTCGCCAACAGCATCTCGACTCTCATCGACGGGGTACGCGGCATTACCGGGTTGCTCATACAACTGCCGGTCCTACTCGTCTCGACCATCGCTGCGGCCATCATCCCGACTCAGGGGCCGTGGTCGCGTATGGGGCCGCTGATAGTGCTTGCGAACAGCAAGGCGCCGTTGGGTTGGCCGTCGGCGGTGTTCACCGGGTTCGCGGCTATCTTCTCGGGCTCGGGATCGTCGTGTCCGACGGTGACGATCCATACGTCGTACTTCGGCGACCGTACGCTCACGTTCTGTCCGCCTGCCGGGGCGGCGACCGTGACGTACATCCTGACGCGCGTGGCGATGCTCTCGGTCGTGCTCATCTGGGCGTGGAATTTCGTGAACCGGCTCCTAGGCGATTAGCCCAAGAGCCGTCGGTGATCTATGAAACGGCATCTACTGGTCCTCATCGCGGCGGTCTTGGCGTCGGTGGTTGTGTGGGTGAGTACGGCGTTCGCTGCTACGGATGTCGGGGACACCACCGTAGAGGCTACGGCCTACACGAGCTCGTCACACTTCGCGATGACCAACAAGATCACGACGAGCGCGGGGATCTCCTTTACCACGGCCTCGGTCTATCTGACGACGGCCTCGGGCGCGCGGAGTGTTGCTGTTGGTATCTACTCGGATTCGTCGGGCCCGTCCTCGCTGCTCTCGTCGTGTTCCGGCTCGGTGACGCCGGCTAACGCCTGGTTTACGTGCACGCTCGGTACACCATTGACCCTGAACGGTACGTATTGGCTTGCGTTCGTGTCCTCGTCTGCGACGGGGTTCGTCTACAGCACGCAGGCGTCCGGCAACTGCTACCAGTCAAACGTGGCGACTGACCTTCCGGCGACATGGTCGGGGGGCGCGTGTCCGTCCACGCAATTCAAGTTCTCGCTGTACACGGAGTCAACGGCGGCGACGCTGACTCCGACGGCGACGCTCACGGCGACCCCGACCGTAACCCCGACGCCGACGGCTACCAACACGCCTACGGCGACCGCTACGCCGACGGCGACCAATACGCCGACGTGGACGCCCGGGGCGGTGCTTAACTCCACCTACACGCCGACGCCTACACCGGCGGCGACGAACACACCAGCACCGACCGCCACCTGCTCGGGCTACTGCGCGTCCGCGTTCTACGGGACGCCAACGACCGGCTCAACCGGCGGCAACATCGGCGACGCGATCCTCGGAGTGGCCTTCGGTGGGCTCACGTCCATCGTGGGTCTGCTTCCAAACAACACGCTCGATCTGTCGGGGATCACTGAGGGCCATTCGTACCTGTCCTGGGTCGGTCTGATATTCGACATGCCCGCGATCATCGCGGGTGTCGGGATCATCGTTGCGGGGGAGACGGCGCTGCTGGGTTTCCGCGTGGCCGTGTTCCTGTGGCGCCTGACGCCATTCAGTTAGGGGGATCGGTGGTACTCGATGAGATATGCGGCGGGAGTGGTGGCGGCGGGGGTGCTGACTTTCGCGCTGGGGCTTCGGCGCAATGGCTTGCGGCGTTCGGCGTTCCTGTCCGCTGTCGTAGTTGCCTGCGAGGCGGGGCGCAGCTTGTCGATCGGGGAAGCGTACCGGCCCGGGTCCGCCTGGGGGACGGTGACTTTTCCCCAAGCGGCGGTGTATTTCGCGGTTTGGTACGGCAGCTTTGCGCTCGTGCCGTTCGCGGCGGCGTTCTTCGGTGTTACGTGGTCGATGGCCTTGGCCTGGGCGATTGCATCGCTCGTTGGCATGTGTGCGAACGTGTTGATCCCCGTCGCTCCCCCGTGGGTAGAGCACGGGAGGCCCTTGGCCAGCACGTTCCTGCGCACGGTGCTACGCGATGACGTACAACCGTTCGCGGCGTTCCCGTCGCTCCACGTTGCGATACCTGCGGCTCTTGGGTTTGCCGGTCGTTCTCGTCCATGGCTTGGGTACGCTGCTGTTACGGCTGGTGTGGTTGTTCTTTGTGGCGAGCATTGGGTTGCTGACGTTATCGCTGGCGGTGGCTTGGCTCTCTGCTCGTCTTGGTTAGTGGGGTGGTGTTATGACCGTCGAAGGTTACACGGGGTTGTTCGGCTCGGGGAAAACCTACGCTGCCGTCATGGAAACGTACAAGCGGCGCCAGCAGAATCCGGACATGCCGGTGATGACGAATCTCACGCGGCTCAATCTGCCAGGCGCGCCGGTTGAATACCTGTGGGGCTACGACGACCCCGACGACATGCTGAAGGCGATGGCTCGCTTCAACGGTGGCACGATGCTCCTCGATGAGGTGGGCGTGTTCCTGCCGGCCCGCATCTGGAACCGGATGCCCCCCGAGCTCTCGTGGAAATGGAACCAGCTGCGGAAGGATCGCGTTGATCTACTGTGGACGTGCATCAGGCCGGCCAACGTGGTCAAAGACCTTCGCGACATCACCATGGAAACGCATTGGTGCGAAACGTGGCAGGGAGTTTCCAAGCTGGTACCTGGCCTCGGGTTCTTCACTCAATCGACGTACTCCTACACGGCGGTGGGGGACAAGAGATATTTCCAAACCAAGTCCTTCCGGCGGTTCCGGCCCGAGCTCGCCGGCCAGCTCTATGACACGATGGGCAAGGTGAAAGCACCGGCCTTCCTCGAACGCACCAAGCGAACCCCGCCGGCGTCCGATGCCACACCGCAGGCCGGCGACGGCTAGCGGGTCAACGGGGAGGGCGTCTGTAAAATCGTGAGACGATCTTATGGATACCCCGTTGACGCGCGGGTTCTGGCATCCAAGCTGAGGAGCGGGTTCGTCTAGGCCAGAGGCCGCCGACAAACCCATACAGGAATCGGGTCGTCCTGTACCCAAGGGACGTAGTCGCGGATGCTGGCGGCGAAGCGGGAACGATGAAGGTCGGTTGAGCCTGCACAGGCCAACCGGCCTTCCTGTCCAGCGGCCAGCGTCTGGTCCGAGCTGGTCCGCTCCGTCATTATTCTGTACGATT